>Ga0364880_10170_pt2 | contig 35672 bp, 43 predicted proteins | sample ExccelJu500001D3_5_FD_206927 | JGI IMG/M metagenome (GOLD analysis project Ga0364880, IMG submission 206927) | Enriched cells from Trout Bog Lake Hypolimnion, Wisconsin, USA - BchlTB.July30.5000.01.D3 | ecosystem: Environmental > Aquatic > Freshwater > Lake > Hypolimnion/Profundal zone | place... | reverse complement strand
CACTCGATGAGAAGTATCGTGCATCACTTGCATTGTGTGATCAGGTGATGGCCGTGCGCGCAGTTGATAAGTATTCAGTCGAATCGAAACGGCTCACACATCTATTGGTTCAATTGGAATTTCATCGTCTTGTTGAACTGCAAAAAGAGCAATCTGATACCGGATTAGATAAATCTACTTTGAATTTACGGGCACTCCGATTCGCACAGACAGAAGAAGTTGAGGAACCTAACCCTGCCGATTTACCTAAACTGCTTGCGCGACATAACTGGGATAAACTTGATGATGTTGGGAAGCACGCGGTGACTCAATCGTTGCGTAAAGAAGTAATGAGCAAGCGTTGGCGTGAAGATTGGCTCGATAACCTTGAGCGTACTAATGAACTTTATGCCTTGGAGTTCTACCGGTTAAAGGAACGTCAGTCTGTAACTCGAAACAGTGATGAATGCATGCATACGAATGCCGAACAATTCAGTTTGAAATATGAGTTGGATCACAGTTGGTGGCGTCATGTCTGAGTTTAACTATCCATTGCCCGAAGAAGGTCTGATCATCCCCAAACGGCCACCGGACGAAGTGCCCTATGTAGTGCCGCCTAAAAAGCGATAGTTAAACAGCCCCGACTGTTAATATATGACTCCTGAAATTTAAGGAGTGAACCATCTTGAATGCTTTAAACCGGATGCTGTCATCGTATTTACCAAGCATATTTTTTGCATACAAAATTGACCTTTTTTAACTCAGATAATTCATTGTCACGAGCAATAAAATAATCACGAATTTCTTGACCCTTTGCCGTGCGTGACATCATTGCAACTGACTTTGCACAATCGATTGTTAGGTAATATTCGATTAATGGTGCACCCCCGAGGTTATTTCCATTTTTGGAAATAACCCCTTTCACCACGAGTGGTTTTGTAAATATGTCCTTTTGACATATTTAACTTTTCAGCAAGTTTGACAATGACATCTTTAGCCATGCGAATAGTTAGAAAGTAATCAATCGTAACCACTTGATTTTGCTCGTTAATAACTTTATTAACAATATAATCAATACCTTGCACGAACTCATAAGTTTTAATTCGGCCTTGTATCCAATTACCAAATTGTTGTTTACTTTCTAACCAAGTCCAAAGATCACGAGCATTAACTGTCTGAATTAAATCGTTGCCGATTTTAGATTCAGATAATTTAATTAACTCATTCATACAAAACTTTCTTCTTCGCTGATGGCTTCGAACTCTGTGGCTGACGGTGCTGATCCACCGAACGATTCACCATCGGCGCGGAACTGCACGCCGCACAGGGTTCCCTAACTAATCCGATTCGGCGGGTTTTTTATTGTCTGTAAATATTTACAGTTGCATCACAAATTCTCACGGAGATTCGTGAACAGTAATGCATAACAATTCAATCCTCACAACAACCGAGGGCTAGCCATGCAACCAACTCAAGAAGTAATCAGTAATGCACCATCACTCGAAGATCTGTATTCAATACCAGACTTCGCAAAGAAGTTCCCGCACATCACAACTGAGCAATCACTACGTTGGCAGGTTCGCCATCGTGAACAGAACGGAATGGGAGTTTGTTGTATTCCGTATGGCAAGAAATTGCTGATCAGTAAAACACTTTTCGAGCGTTGGATGGCATCTCGCGTTGAAGCAATTGCATAACTTTCTCCGAGCGGCCACGAAAGGCAAACATGAATGCTGAAAATACAAACTCCCAGGTGGCACTGGGAGTCGATGAGGCACTTACAAAAGGAGATTACGCGAGCAATAATACTGCGGATAGCGCAACTCCACAAGTGCCGCTTGTCACTTCGTACGATTCACTTCCCATGGTGTTCAGTCACTTGCCGACCGTCACCGGCGATGTGATAGAGCAATATAATCCCTCTTGGGTTGAAGTACGTGAGATGTTATCCAACCCTGCAACTTATTCCAGCAAAAAAGAATGCCCGTTGTTCAAGTTGGCCACGTTTTGTGATCAGCGTACATCGGCCGGTTCACTGCGCAGTGATGACAATATTAATTTAATTTACGGTGTGGTTGCTGATTACGATGGTGAGTTGATCTCGGTCGACGATGCCACCGCAATGCTCGACCTTGCTGGTATAGAAGCGATTATATACACCAGTGCTAGTCATGTTGCTGCGGCACCACGTTGGCGTGTTGTGGCCCCTTTAAGCGTGCCATGTTCAAAGGATAATCACCGTATATTAGTTGGCATATTAAATAGTGCTATGGGTGGCATTCTCGCACCGGAGAGTTTCAATCTTTCTTTGTCTTATTACTATGGCAGAGTTGATGGTGCACTATTTGAATCGAGGTACATTAGCGGTTATCCACTAGACAATTTTGAACTGGTGTTAGATCCACTGTACCCGAGCAATGAGAACGGATCGGTAGCACCCACTAAGTCGTTAAAGGTGGCAGCTGCGATCAGCAATGATCCGGTGGCTCAATTCCTGATCGATCAAAAACTCGTTAAGAGAAAAGGTAGCGAGGGTAAGTTGTTTATCGATTGCCCGAACAAAGCAGAGCACACCATGGACAGCGCCCTCTACCCGACTATCACCGACGCACCGGCAACGTCTGCACCGGTGGCATCGACTGCGGGCATGAGCATGGCAGAGAGAATGTACGCAACGCCCACACCCTCACCGGTTGCAGTTCCCGCACCACAAGTTGCGCAATCCGCAACACCTGCGCCAGTTGACGATGGTTATGACTACGGTGAAACGGATACCGAGACTGCCACACCTGAACAAGTGGTGTATGACATACCGGACAACATAAAAGAACTACGTCGAGATCCAGCGCGATTGCTCAACGGTGACGCGGGAGTTGCATTCAAGTCATCGATACGCGACACGGCAATGGACGATCCGAGATTTGCCCCTGCTGGATCACCTGGTGAACTTCGTGAGATGGCAGCGGATATGGCACTGACCACGAAGGACATCCCGCTATTCGATAAAGCGTTGGGCAATGTACCCACCACACCGGAGTTAGTAATTGCGCAGCGTGAGAGTGCTGTGGCCATGCTTAATCGGACGTATGGCGTACAGGCAACGGAAGTATTGAACTTGGCGCGCCAATACATCGCGCAAGACCCAAGGCGCGCAATGATTATGCAACACGTAGGTGACTCACCGGACATCGTGATGCGGGTAGTAGAACTTGCAAGACGAGCACGTATCAACGGTACTTTATAACTTAACTTTATAGGAGCAATACCATGGCAACGAAACTACCTCTTCAAACTAAACGTAAGACAAGTCTCAAGCGGATTGAGCCAGTGAAGAAAACGCCGATGACAACCAAGCAAGCTGCCCAGGCGTTGTATTCAGATCCAAAAAGCGAGCCTCGTAACAGTGGATCATCGATCAAGAAACGTGATCTGACGAAACGCAAATGAACATTGATGAGGTTGTATTTACTTTCGGCAAGCATGAGGGACTTGTGATTTATGAGTGCGATGACTTCAATTATTTATTTTGGCTAATGAGTCACGAAGAGTGGTTCCGCGCCAAGCATCGGACTGAATACTACGCCGTTGTAAAACGCCTCATCCGGTTTCTCAAAGCGATTGCACTTGATGTTGAGCCTAATCCATCGGGCCCGTTGCGTGCTTACACATTAAAAGAATTCTTGGAGTCTAACCATGGGTAATTCATTAACAAATTCGGATGGATCGTTTAACGGGTATGGTGATGTTGCCGTCGGTGCCACTATCGGTGGGAGTTTATTAACTGCTTATGGTGCGTACTCATCAGCATCAGCGCAAAAGACGGGTCTGAATTACAACGCCCAAATTGCAGCGGCCAATGCTGCGCTGGCGTCGTACCAATCCGCGCAAACGCACGTTATTGCGAATCAACAACAGGCTGCGCAGGATCTCAAGACTGCTGCAACGTTTGGATCGCAACGTGCATCGATGGCGGCTAATGGTATTGATCTGAGTCAAGGGAGTGCCAACGAAGTATTAGCATCGACCAAGTATGAGGGTGCTGTTGACGCGATGACAATTCAGGACAACGCAACCCGACAATCAACGATCTTCAATACCGAGTCGGCTAACAATACGCAAGAGTCGCAAATGGATACCTCGATGGCCAACTCGATTAATCCCGATATGGCAGCTGGGGCATCTTTGCTCACTGGTGCTGCGACACTCGCCGGGATAATGAGTAAATTTTGATATGGATAGTACATTGCTTACTGAGCCTGTCGAGGATGATGAGTCACAGTGGTGGGACGATCCACCGGAACAGATTGACTCCGATGAGTATGCATTGCTGATCCCGACACCACCACCGGAGACTTTGCATTGATGAGTGATGAGATTGAAGTGATTAAACCGTTGCTAGATGCGCGCGGCAAATTTGCAGTTGGGAATGTCGGTGGTCCAGGTCGGCCGAAGGGGATGTCTCTGGCTGACAAGATGCGCTACTTGCTCGAACCTGAGCGTGAGAAATTAGTCGGGCAATTACTTAAGAACGCTTATCAATCCGAGGATGTTGCAGCGAGTAATCGTGCGATTGAAATTGCATTGAGTCGGATCGCACCACCACCGAAGCAGGAGGCCGAGAAGATCTCTGTGCCGGGATTGGCCCAGGCAGTTACGTTCAGCGAAAAGTGCGAGGCCGTGTTCTTGGCAGTATCTAACGGTGAGGTAAGTGCCGAGGCAGGATCTAGGGTTTTGTCCATGATCGAGGTGTACCGCAAAGCATTCCATACGGACGATCTCGAGCGTGAAATTAATGAACTCAAAGCAATGCAACAACCGATCACGGTGCAGATAAAAGAACAACCGGCCATCGATGATGGCTCGGAATTAGTTTAGGAGGTAAGAAATGGACAACACAACCAGCAATGCGGTGGAAGGATTGCAAAAGATAATGGTTTTATTTTCACATGCCGGTGATATTGCAAAGTCACTTGAGACATTTGCAAGTGTTGAAGCAAGTGCAGCCGGTTGGATTGCAAAAGTTAAGGAGCAAGAAGCAATGTGGCATGACTTGTGTCGTAAGTATCAAGACATGACTGCGCGTTGTGAAGAGATGAAGGCCGAGATCAATGCCAAGGCACTTGAGCAAAAAGACGTATTGGACAAAGAGATTGCAGATCAGGTTTTACGTCTGGCACAACTTAAAAATCAGGTTGCAGAACGTGATCGGCAATTGCAGGACGTCACGCAAAAGGTGGTCGATGTAGAAGCAAGAAGAAGCAAACTTTTATCATCACTTGGAGGTTAGGTATGAACAAAACTGAGGTGCCAATACCTGAGAACGTGGCAAAGGTCGTTGTGCCATTGATGCCGCCAGCTGCGGGGCAACTGGTACGCGACTCTAGCATGACTGCGCACGTGCGACCTGAGAACGGGTTTAATGAGATGTTAAAGCAAATGCCAAAGCAAGTCGGCTTGTTATGAGCAAAGCAATGCTTAAAGAACTAAAGCAGATTCGTGCCTCGTTAGAGGCGAGAGGCGAATCGGATTTGCGAACACAAATATTGCAGGGTCGCACCAGTGCGCGGCCAACTCACTCGGTATCAGAATTGGAAATATTAGCTTTGCAGGATTCTGATATTGGACGTATCTCGAGAAGTTGGCTTCGCATTAATTATTATGTTCCTGGCGTTATCAACCGAGAATTGCCGTTGATAGATGTCGGACGTGCACTAGCAATGATGGCGGGTTACCTACCCGACGGATTTTAAGTCAAGCCCTATATCATCGGAACTCTTCACCACAATAACTATTCCCATATTATTCAATTGGTAATGAGTGATGAGCATTATTTGCAAAGTGCTCTGACGTGCCAAAATGTGTTGGTTTTCAGAAATTCTACACGCAAATTACACACTAAATTAACCTCAACTTTATTTCTAAGGTAGAATGCGCGCCGTCGCCAGGATGGTGAAATTGGTAGACACAACGGACTTAAATAAAATTGAGCACTGGAATGTGAAAGCATCCAAGTGAATCCCCTCAAATTCGGTGAAATCCCTGATAGCAATATCGAGACAACGCCGAGCCAAGCCCTAACGGGAAGGTGTAGAGACTAGACGGGGGGCATCTAAAGTCGCAAGGCAATGATGAAGGCATAGTCCAGAGCACGAACAGCTTTTAGTTGGCGGTGAAAACCGTAGTGTTACGAAAATCCGTCGGGTAGGTAAAACTCCCGTGCCGGTTCGATTCCGGTTCCTGGCACCAGTAATTCGATTTAAAACCAAGCAGAAAATTAAACTCTGCTCGTCTGTGTGCTTATCTGTACACAAGCCCGCCTTGCCTTACTCTACTGGCGTGATGACCAAAAGAGAGAACAGTAAACTTAATTACTTGATGGCAATGTTGCTCAAAAGAGTTTTATTCTTTTCTTCAAGCATTGCATGCTCATCATCATATTTTTTCTTAATTTCGGATAGTTTCTCATGAGATAAAGTCGGGTTTCGAGTTAACAATCCTACATCATGAAAATAATATAGTTGTTTAAGTTCAATCTCGTTGAGATTAGACTTAATTTCAACAGACCTAATATTCTGCTCAAGAAATTTTATCCGCCCTCGTTGCTCCAAATGCTTATATAGAAGGAAAGTTACTAATATTACCGTAATGGATTCAAACAAAAACATTTTGAACCTCTGGTATAGTCAAAACTTTAATCTACAAAGTTATTCAAGCTATTGCTAGACAAACAAAAGCGATCGTGCTGGTTACAAAGATAATTGCGATGAAGAGCTCAACGCTTCGCATTACTTCATTGAATTTTTCATTGTTTAAGTTTGGAATTAGATGGGAGTTCATGTTGTTTTCCTCCTTGGCATTATTCGTACGAAACAACTATTCAGAGATACATAGTCATCGCAATTGTGCCGGACTATTTTTGGCACAATTTGTATTTTAATTGTACATATTGCAGTAAATTAGTCAAGTATTATTGTCAGCTTTTGAAGGCGTTTATTTATGACTGAGTCGAATAGGTCGCATCTGGGGCGTTGGAATAACAAATTAAGAAATTATATATATGTAGTAACTGAATAAATTTCCTGAATTTCACGTTCATAAATCGTAATTAGTGATAAGGTCAATCTTCGGCTTATGCCTGTTGGTTTGGAAAATCTCATAGGTAACCGGGGTGGAGGCAGTTCATGTATTACGGTGAAAAATTTAATGCCATAACTCATATTGTCGGGGCGTTTTTGGCTTTAAGTGGTGCCTTGGTACTTGTAGTACTTTCTGCAGTGTATGGCGATGTCTGGAAGGTGGTAAGTTCCTCAATTTATGGCACAACATTGATATTGCTTTACAGTTGCTCGGCTCTTTACCATAGCTTGCGTGGCCGCGCCAAAAATATTTTCCGTGAATTAGATCAACACTCGTTGGACACGGAGATCTAAATTACCTGTGCGCAAGTACTCAGAGTTTCAAAGTATATCTATTGCCGACTGTTGTAGTCAAGATAAATTCGCTCAAAAAGGTGGCAGATTGGGGTGGTACATTAGTTGACAAAAATACTCGGTTATGGGAATATTCGACTACGGTTTGCTGAAGAACAATTTGGACATTCCGCTAAAAACTGGCCATACCGTTGTGGACGTTAGTCCTGCCAGTAATATGGTTGATGGTGTCAATAAGACACTTATCTTGAGTCTCTTTCCAATTTCTGAAGGAGAGCTAAAATGGGATCAATTGAATTTACTGTAATCCTGGTCGCTGCCTTATATGGCTTGTTCGCAATCGTAGCTTGGGTTGATAACAATTTCATGCACGACGCTGACCATGAGGACGTACATCACATTCATGCACCGCATTGAAAGCAATGACCCTCAGCTTTCCGAGGGTCATTACTTTATCTTTCCTAAAAGTCATTTTGATATAGCTCAACTGCCTGTTGTAAGGTGTGGTTTGATTTTTGAATTTGTCCACATTTGCATCTCTGTGTATAGTTAGCGACGAATCTGCAAATATAAAATATATAAGTCCAGGTTCCAATTTTCCGATACCGTAATTAGCAGCGAAGTAACTTCTGGGAATCGCGTAATTTAAAGGCTATTTATGAAAAAGTACGCAAAGTTTATTTTCATTTCCCTGTTGCTATTTCAGATGGGCGCCTTTGCTCAGACCATGACGACTCCTGAAGAAAATCCAATGTTCTCGCAACAAGAACTGGATCAGATGTTGGCTCCAATTGCGCTTTATCCAGACTCCCTGCTTTCGCAGATTTTGGTTGCTGCGACATATCCTTTGGAAGTTGTGCAAGCTGCACATTGGTCTAGTGCTAATTCCTCGTTGGTCGGTAACGACGCAGTAGCTGCTGTAGATGGGCAAAAGTGGGATCCGAGCGTAAAGTCACTCGTGGCGTTTCCCCAAGTTTTGCAAACGATGGAAAACAAAATTGATTGGACCGAGCGCTTAGGTGATGCCTTTCTTGCGCAGCAGTCCCAAGTAATGGATACGGTTCAGAAGCTCCGCCAAAAAGCACAAGTGGCCGGCAATCTGAACTCCAACTCGCAAATAAATGTAACTCAAACAGATGGAAGTCTGGTAGTTGCTACGGCAAATCCAGAAGTGATATACGTGCCATATTATGACCCCACCGTGATTTATGGTTATTGGTGGTGGCCTGCGTATCCCCCAGTGTATTGGTCCCCGTGGTCTGGCTACGTTTGGGATAATGGTTTCGCATGGGGGATTGGAATCGGGATTGGAGCAGCGTTCTTTATCGGGTCATGGGACTGGCACAATCATCTTATATACATTCACGATCCTCATCATCCAGAATACGGCAATGCTTGGAGCCACGATCCGCGACATCGTCACGCGGTGCCCTATAGAAATGCTTTATTGAACCAACAATTTGGTCGTAATGGGCCAGCAAATACGTCACGTGCCGAGTTTCGCGGACGTGAACCATCGCAAACTGAGCCTAATATAAATCAGCAACCAAGAATGATGCGGAACGTGAACAGTCCTTCTGCAGAACTCAGGGCACATGCATTTGAGAATGTCGGGAGAGGTGCTGACGTGCGCACTTATAGCGAACGTGGTCATGCGAGTTTGGAAGGTGGTATCACCCTTCCTGGACAGTCGCGTGCGTCCGCGCAAGCAGGTCACTCAAAGCGCCGTTAAAGCTAAGTTGCCGTGGGAACTCACTGGGACTGAAGCAGAATTGTTGAGTTGGCTTAGAAGAACACATAGGAGTAAGGTTTGTGAAAATTATTAAGAAACAAAATTGTCTTAAATGCAAATTCATACACATTGCTGAGTTTGTTTTTTGCGTTTTTGCGCTGATATTTTTCATGACGGAAATATCATCCGCAGCAGAACAGAAATCCTTTGAGACACCAGAAGCAGCAGTCTCTGCATTGATTAATGCGATGAAGTCAAATGACAAATCAGCAATGCATTCACTATTTGGAAGCGAAGGAAGCAAACTGGCGAGTTCAGGCGATGCCCTTGATGATGCGCATGACCGTGCCGAATTCATCAAAGCATATAACGAAGCAAGTAAAGTGGTTTTGGACGGTAATGATCAAGCCACCATCTTACTGGGAAAAGATGAATGGCCTATGCCCATTCCGTTGGTGAAATCTTCCGTTGGATGGCACTTTGATACCGAGAAGGGTAAAGATGAAATACTCAAAAGGAGAATAGGTCGCAATGAACTTTCTGCGATACAGGTGTGTTTGGCGATTGTCGATGCGGAACGGGAATATGCAGCGAGTCATCTCGACAGCGAGGGCGTTCCTGTATATGCCACTAAGTTAAGCAGTACCGCTGGGAAACAAGATGGGCTGTATTGGCCGACACAAGACAACGAGGCTCTCAGTCCGCTTGGCGCATTCCTAGCAGCTGCTGATGAGGGTTTCAAACGCAAGGGTATGATGCGGCACCATCCCTATCACGGTTATTATTATCGCATTTTATCACACGGTGAAGATGCCCCGGATGGAACTCAGAATTACCTGATAAAAGGTAAAATGATTGGAGGTTTTGCGGTTATTGCCTATCCGGCGCGTTACGGTGCAACAGGCGTTAAGAGCTTCCTTGTTAATCATGCAGGCGTGATCTACGAAAGAGATTTAGGCCAAAATACGAAAGCGTTAGCTTCAGCCATTATCACTTTTAGTCCCGGCAGCGACTGGGTACTTGTTGATCAGAAAAAGAAAGACTAGCACCTCTTCCAAATATAGGTTGTTACCTGACTATTTTACTGGAGAAATTTAAGACCAGTGCTATTGGGTTACGGGTAGTCAACTTCCAATTCATTTCCCGCGTAATAGTCTTGTATCTCTGTAAGGACCGATTTTATTTTAGCTTTCGACAGGATTTTTTTGATGATGGTGCCACGGTGTTCATCCATACGTTCACGCAGTATGTAATGATATTCAGGTGGGACTTTTTTGAGCAACTTTTCCCAGCCAGCTTCGAAATCAGGCTTGGAATCACGCGCACGATTGATCAAATTTTCAATATCTTTTTGACCTGTACGTGCCACGATACGTCCGTCACCCATTATCGAAAAAATTACTGCAATGGCTATCACAGCATTTGCATCCAGATCAGCATCTTGAATTGCGCCGTTGTAGTGTTTTTTTCGCAACCACTTTGCACAGTCAATAATGTTTTTATTGACTTGCCTATCCAATCTTTCTTTTCTAAATGTCTCATCGCCTGACCATGTTGTATTGGGATCGGCACGACAAATTTCAGAGAAAAGAGCTTTTACATTGCGCTGTTGTACAAATGAATCATTGTCAAAATCAGATACAAAAGCAACATAAGGCAGGCTGGATAATTCCTTGATATGGCGAAAGCCCATTTGAAAAACATGCTCCGCACCATGATTTAACAGGAATGATAATTGGGCTTCTGTGTTGTCTGGAATGTCTGCCTGACTGATTCCAAGCGAGATGCATCCCAACGTCAAGTAGTAAGCTTCGAGTATGCCGTCAGCTGTTCTGTCATTCGAAAATTTCTTGGCGACAAGCACAGTTATTCCGCATAGCTCTTGCATAAGTGCATCTGCAATTTCCTGATGGTTTTGGCGTTGCGCGAGCGCTTCGAGCGTTTGTACTAATTGGGGAGATCGGTTCGTAAAGCTGGCAAGTTGCATAGATGATATTTTGGAAACCTACTAAAATATTAAGAAAAAATATCCTCACCCAAGCTTGGACGTCTTCCTGCTTTAGGTGTACTGACAGCCTTGCTTGGAACTTGATTGCGCAAACGCGTCAATAACTCTTTAGTCGTTCGGCCAAGTGCGAACTCATGGCCATTGTTTTCTTCCTCATCGCCGTTGTCATCATGGTTTTCAGCATCATCCGAGGTGGCTAGCAATTGATTTTCACCTGGTTGCCAATCCGGAAATATTTCAAATAATACTCTGTCCCATCCATCCGCATCGGTGCGTGCAATTTCCAATGCGAGCGGGATAACATCGTGATCTGAAGTTGTCTGTCCACCGCTATGCGAACCACGATTATGAATATCATTGGCTAATTCAATAATATCTTCTGTGGCTGTCGAAAAAAGCACTGCAAAAGCTGTTGTGCCCCAGTCTGTGGAAAGTGCCGCGTGGATCAGTTCAGCGCGGCGATCTTCATCGTCGCTGGCAAATATAACGCCGTGAATGTGGGCAAATAAAGATTCGGCCAATACTTCCGGCTCATCTTCTATCCAATCAGCATCCCATGTTGCAGCAAAATAGGCCAAGCTTTCAGCCCAGGCTTTAGGCGGTATCAATAAGGTTGCTAACGACAACTTGCCGCCGTCGAAGGCAGATAAATGCAGCGATGCAACTTGAGGTTCAAGTGATTCCAGTACCTCGACGACTGCGAGATCGCCAAATTTTTCTGCCGTATCATTTATTGTATCTTCAGCGTGTTTAGTCGAGCCAGCCAGAACAAGTTCGGTGACTTGGCGCCGAACTGAAGGAAGATTCTTTTTGTCAGACATTCTCGTCTCCACGTGTATCGAACAAGTGATCTATATTGTGTCCAGTTGTGATTTGATCTTCATCCTCTTCATCTTCGTTACCCTCGTCTTTTTGCAGAGCATCAAGTGAATTGTCCTCATCAGTCCAGCGCTTTGGGTTCTTGAACAGGAAAGCGGTAATGATAGCCTTGCGTGCTAATTCTGGATTAGCGTCGGCAACCACTTCCAACGCTATGTTGGCTTCGGCATTTCCACATGAAACCATCTTCAAGACCTTTGCGGCATCGCCTTCTTCATAGTCAGCGGCTTGCGCTAATAGTCCGGCAGGATCATCAAAGCGCAGATAATCAGCAAGCGCAAAACTCAATAAATTGAGATCATCTATTTCAAAACCATTGGCAAATTCGCCAATTAACGATCTGATTACCTTGTCGTAGGTTTTTCTATCTGGCGGGTCACCTAAAGTGTCTTCAATCTGAACGCCAAGTTCACGCGACTGGTAAGCAAATTCCGGATGTATATTTTTCATGATTTTAGGTCGTTAAAGTGAAGAGTGATCATTATGCGGAAGAGCGATTCCGCAGCGATTAAACAAGGAAACCCACAAATTTCTGGCTTCATTATCCGGGTCGATGATGATCCGGTTATTTAAGCTGTAGTTATATTCTGCTCTTTGTTGTGGATCGGAAAGTACTTCATACGCTTTTTTAATGGCATTGAAACGAACTTCAGCACTGGCGTGAGGATTCCTGTCCGGGTGGTGACGCATAGCAAGAGAGCGGTAGGCTTTCTTGATGTCATCAGTTGATGCGGTGGGAGATACGCCTAGAATATTGTATAGATTTTCCAATGGACTACTCCTGTGAATTGCTGATTCTACCAATTTACTTTAGAGAATCTCAAACAATCAGTTTTATTTGGAATATTCTTAACGATGTTAAAACTCAGTTGTGGATTAAATAAAGTCTAAGGTCTAGATAAAACTGAAAATATATAGGCCAATATAGGCCAAACGTCATATTGACGATACATTCACACTAACGGACACTTTGCTTGTCTCTTCAATATAATTAAGGGCGCTAATCGTGTTTAATCCAACTAGCCGGAATTTTAATATCAACGTCACTAAAAGTAGCAATTTTGCCACGATTCATATGGGTGGTCATTTCAGCTTTGTAACACACCATGAATTCACGTCAACATATTTGCAATTATTGAGCGACTCGATTATCAATACGGTTGCAGTGGATCTGGCTAACGTTGAACGATTAGATAGTGCAGCTCTGGGAATGTTGCTGATATTGCGAGAACGGATTCGAGAAAGTGGCAAGTCCCTATTATTACTTAGACCCAGCCCCATTGTAGCGAGCGCATTTGCAATCACGCATTTTCATCGCTTGTTCACAATTCAGTCTACGGTATAGTAAATACACTTGGCGCCAGTCAGTTTGGTAAGTGTTCTTTTTGTAACAAGATGAAACATTGTTATAAATTGAAGTCAGATTATGGTCTGAAGCTGTTGTGCTGTAGTATTTCACTTAACAACGAACTTGCTTCAAAAAAATGACCCGCGTTGGCCTTCTCGAACGTTTGCCGATAGAAACTCTCAACTCCAACTCAAGAATGCAGAGCTGGGAGTAAAAGTTATTCTTGACGCTCTGGCAGATATATTGTTTTCGGGAGGACAAGCCGGAATTCAGGGCTTTGGTCGTTTTCACTGAATCACCGCCCCCCGCGCAAGGGACGAAATCTCAAGGAGGGAGAAACTTTTTTGGTGCCGGCAAAATATGTTTTCATTTCAAACCTGGCAAAGAACTGCGTGAACATGTAGATCGCTAATAAAACTTAATAGATCGGTTTTGTTATTAGGAGGGCACTGAAATGCATAAACTAAAAAACGAAGCGTCATTGTTTAAAGAGGCAATGATCGCAGGCGTAAAGTACGCAGAAGGGCGGGGCGTAGTCAAATTTGAGCCTACTGATTCGGCAAGCGAAAAATTGCTATATATCTATCGCTTGCTGGTACACGATAAAGTGATTCAGCCACTTCCGGAAGATCAAGTTGCGGAGAAAACGATGCGGCATAAACTGGCAATCTGGTATTCAAAGCAGTTGCCCAAAGATGAATCAAATGAATGATAATCTTTCACCTACGAAAGAACTGCAACTGTTGCCAAATCTCTACGACATAATAAATACCGCCAGCTAAAAAAAGGGGAGAAAGTTAGCTGGCGGATGAGGACAAATAACGCCTCAAAACTCTGACCATTGACCGTCGTCTCCTTGTAATTTTGGTTTATCTATCTCTGTTTTTGAATGCCCGATACTTTTGTTGGTTTTCGTTAATGCAGGACGGGCAGGTTTGTCTAAGGCCGGATGTCTATTCTTGGATGGACTTGGAACAGAACTTGCAGATTTGGCATTGGAAATAACATTCGACACTGCAATAGAGAGTGATGTTTGAGCGTTGTCAATTTTAAACTGGCTGATCGAGCCGGTAAGGTTCTGTGCTTCTTCTTCCAAAGACTCTGCCGCGGCGGCGGCTTCCTCGACCAGTGCCGCATTTTGTTGCGTTACTTCATCCATTTGCGTAATCGCCTGATTGATCTGCTCGATGCCTTGACTTTGTTCAATAGAGGCAGCGCTAATCTCGGACATTATGTCGGTTACACGTTTCACCGCATTGACAATTTCTTCCATTGTCTTGCCTGCGTCGTCTACCAGTTTAGTACCGACTTCGACTTTTTCAACCGAGTCACCGATTAATGTTTTTATCTCCTTGGCGGCTGCGGCAGAGCGCTGTGCGAGGTTGCGAACCTCGGCTGCTACTACGGCAAAGCCTCGGCCTTGTTCGCCTGCTCTGGCCGCCTCTACGGCGGCATTTAGGGCAAGAATATTGGTTTGGAAAGCGATACCATCAATTACTGAAATAATATCGACAATCTTACGAGAAGATTCATTGATGGAGCTCATCGTGCCGACGACTTGTTGCACAACTGTTCCACCTTTCTGGGCAACCTCACTGGCATTGTGAGCCAACTGGTTTGCTTGCTTGGCGTTATCGGTATTTTGTTTTACGGTGGAAGTCAATTCCTCCATGCTCGCGGCAGTTTCTTCCAGACTTGAGGCCTGCTCTTGTTTCATCAAGTTTCGAGTAATCCAAAAAGCAATACCAACAGCGGCCAATATTGCAAAGCAAACCAGTACGATAATTAGACTCAATGCTCTGGTGACTGATTTATCGGCTTCTTCACCTGACTTTTTCATGAGCTCACTCTGAAAGTCCACCAGCTTGGCAACTCCGTCAATGTATGCTTTTTGGGAAGGACGAACTTCAACAAGAAGAAAAGTAGTTGCATCTGCTTTTTTTCCTTCATGCATCAGTTGCAGGAATCGATCCTGATCACCGATATACTTGTTTCTAGCTGTTTCCATCTGGGCAAGCACAGACTTGCCTTCAACAGACAGGATTCTTTCATCCAACTTGGCCAGATTTTCTTTGATCAGCGCACGCTCTGCTTCAATGTTATCCAATTCTTTCTGAATTTTCCCTGCATCAGTTTCCAATAAAGCGTTACGCATATTGCGGGCAATATTTTCTATTCCTTGCCCCACATTGTTAGCCCAAACAGTTTTGGGAAATTTGTCGTTAAGGATGTCAGCGAGTTCACTTTGAATGCCGCGCATATTGACTATTCCCAACAGGGCAATGGATATCATCAGTAAAATGACCGAAGCAAAACCCAATCCTAAACGGGTACCCACTTTTAAAGTTGCCATTTTATTTCTCCTAAGTTCCCAAAGCATTTCATGCTACAGGTTGTTCAACTAAGTACATAAAGCGACTGTTCATTCATTTGCGATGTCTATCACGATGATCATGCGTTCGGCGACTGCGCCCATCCGGCTATGTGTTGGGTATGCGACAAACGTTTGCCGCAGCATAGATTTAATCAGCGCAATTGAATTCAAACGGCACTGACTTTTTTTTGCTTTTTACCAGTGTGCTTCGTTTGTATTACTGAAGCCATATCGCTTTCCAGCAAGCACTGATTCATCCCTTCATTATTGGACTGGGTCTTAAGCAAAAGATCGAGATACATCTGATGCATCTTATGGTAATTATTGGTCAAGCTAGAATTGCATGATTCCAATATTGATAACCTGCGCTCCAACTTCTCGGTTCTCAATCGAACCATTTCGTCGACCATATTCCTGTAGTGCGATAATTCCGCTTCGAGCGATTTGATGTGATGTCTTACAGCGCCGTTTAAGTACACTACCTGATCCAGAAGTTGGGTGTTAGAAAAGCAATATCTTGCAGAACGGTAATGAATTATTGTTTTGATGAAACAAGCATTACCCTTGGATTGAATTCCCCTGCGGCGTTCATTGAAAGAAAACTCTAACTTGTCTAGTGATACCATCGAAATCCCCTTGCCAGTTTTTTATAAATTTAAACAGCATATTATTTAGAGAATTGCACATGGCATAAAACTCAAGCCTCATAAAGGCTTAACAAGTATTACCAGGAATTCAGGATTTTGATTTTTGCAAATCAGAATTTGAATTTCTGTGCGCTGCCGCTTGTAAAGCTTCGTAGCGTGCTCGCAACTCTTGAATTTTCGGGGAAGAAGATGTGCTTGAATGCATTTTGACTTGTGATCCTGCATCTGCACTGCGTTCAGTAAGTTGGTCTGGTGACGCTACGACATAAGGCATCATAATTTTCTCCATATTTTGTTTGGCAAATTAGCTAAATGATTTAGCTGCTGTGTTAGATGTTGTTTAAGATGAAAGTGGATTCTCAGTTCGATCCATCTCGGCTTCATATTCAAACCAATCTGCTAGCGCATCATTTTTTGAAAAACCGTATTTCCTTGCTCGGCAATATGCTGACTTTATTGTTGCATGATCGATTGTTTCAAAATCTTCGTTAGCAAAGACTCGATGCATAGTATTCTCATTCAAACCATATTTGCGTGTGTTTTTTGAGCGCGCCATTTTGATCTCCCAAAGAAACTACATAAGAAGTGCCGATGTAATTATTTCAGCACAACGAGCCTATATATCGGGTTTATAGAGCAAGCTAGATGGTATGAATTTTAGGCAAGGTTCTCGAGTCGGGATATACCCTGAGGAGCGTATTCTTACTACCGTAAAATGGGTAGTTCGCGTATAGGCCGGTATACGAGTTAGGCTGGAAAGAAACGGTTTTTTTATGAATTAAAGAGGAGAGTCCACGATATTTGATTATCGGGTGATGATGCCATTACTAATTGCGTAGCGGGTAAGGTCCGCCACTTTATGTAAATTAAGTTTGCGCATAAGGTTGCGACGGTGAACTTCAACAGTGGAGGGCGCGATCATCAAGCGCTCCGCAATTGTTGCGGAAGTATGTCCCTCGGCTACCAATTGCAGCACCTGACGTTCCCGATTGCCCAGTTGAGATGGCGAGGTTGAATTAGGCGGGGGAGTCATGGAACCTGTTACTGCTTCTGCAATATCGGAACACAAGTATTTGCGATTTTTTCGTACAGCACTAATTGCCCGTAGTAGTTCGTCGGCAGCTTCGCCTTTGGTCACATAACCAGAAGCGCCTGCATTCATCATATCCATTACGTATCGTTGGTCAGAATAACTAGAGAGGGCTATCACCTTAGTGTTTGGAAATGCCTCGATAATGAGCTGAGTCGTTTGAATTCCATTCATGCCGGGCAAACCAATGTCCATGCAAACTATATCCGGAGAGGTTTGGCGTACAAGACTTACGACTTCAAAAGCATTGCCGGTTTCGCCGACGATTTCGAAGTTTGGCGTTTTCTCCAACAGGCTCCGCAGCGCGTCCCTGAACATCTGGTGATCATCAACAAGCAGGATGCGAACAGTTTCCATAGCAAACCCTTAAAATAAATTATCCACGACTATACGGGTGCCATAACCGGGGGATGATTCGATGATTAACCTGCCACCGATGATCTCGACCATTTCTCTCATATTTAACACACCTAAGCCGATTACGCCATCCTTACCGAGTTGCGCTGGAGCGAAACCAATACCGTCATCAGAGATAGCCAAAGAAAGGGGATATTCGCCATTATTAAATGATACGGTGACCGATTCAGCTTGCGCGTGTTTGGCGCAATTGGTTAGCGCTTCTTGCGCTATACGAAACAGCAAAGACTCCAATTCTTGCGAGTATCTCTGTTCGCGATTGACACAATCGAAATATACTTCAATCCCTGTACGTCGTGAATACTGCTGGAGATAACTTTCAATTGCTGCGGAGAATCCGGCATAGTCAAGCAATGGCGGGCGCATGTCGGCACAAATTTCGCGGATGCTAGTGCTGGTGTCGGCAATCAAAGCAGTCGTATCTTCCAGTCGCTCATAAATATCTGGTGATTGATCTTGATCCATGGCAGAGGCAATGATTTTTAAATTGAGGCTGATAGCCGCTAAATTCGGGCTGGTGCGATCATGTAATTCGCTTGACAGCCGCTTGCGAACTTCTTCCTGTGAGGCAACAAGATGGCGTGAAGTTTCTTCCAGCCGCTTTACGTATGCGTACCGCTCTTGATCCATTTTTTTGCGCTCGGTCATGTTATATACGGTTGTTCGACTGGCAATGAAATTTCCTTCTGTGTCACGTATGGCGGTTGCGTTAATCAACACGGGTAAGATCGTTCCGTCTTTGCAGATAAACTCCATTTCCAAATCGTGAACTTTCCCTAACTCCCTAAGTTGAGGAAAGCTTTGCTGAAAAGAAACAATTGCAGCGGGAGTGAGAAGGTCAATGATGGATTTCCCCCCGACTATTTCTTCCCTTGTATAGCCGAGCCAATTAAGTTCTGTTTCGTTGATGCGGAGGAAAATGCCGTGCTTATCAATCGAGTGATATCCGCAGGGTGCCCGCTCGTAGAGATCAGATAGTTCTTCTGAGAATTGAAGTATTTGATTGGAAAGTTTTTGTAACTGCTGTTCGTAATTTTTGCGTTCGGTGGTATCACGCGAAAGTACGACAAAACGGGGTTCATCATCCTTGGACGATGGTTTGCGTGCAACGGAAAGTTCAAACCACATTTTGCCATCAGGTACTTTAATTTCGATCTGTTTGCCGAAAGAGTACCCGTTCGAATTGGCTTCTGCAACGGCGGCCATTGTTATGGTTGCTGCGTCATCAGGCAAAATATCAGCGATCTTTCTACCAAGAAAAAATTCCGGAGGACTGGCTAATAGTTCAGCGCGCGGGGAATGGTATGAATAGAAGCGACCATTGATCCCGATTTCAAATAATAAATCTGGAATAGCATTGAGTGTGCCTAATAAATCTGCCTCACTATCTTGTAATGCCTTTTCCCGCTGAGAGAGTCTAACTAGCATTGAATTGATTGCAGAGGTCAAACTGCCTATTTCTCCGCCTTTAATTCGAGGAAGTACGACGTCGTGTTCACCAGCGGCAATTTTGTCTGCAGCAAGTGTGAGTTGGGTGAGCGGGGAGAATGTGCGGCGGAGGATAAGCATCGCAATTACAGTGACTAGCAGTACGACAAAAAATTCACCGAGCAGAGCACTTGTTGGTAGCACGGATAGCTGATTTTTCACTTCAGCACCGGGTAACAAATACGACACCAACAGGAAACCAGAAGGGTCGTTTGGATCGTAATGAATCCGTTTTGCGGCTAATAGAGAATCAGCTTCGCTCGAACTCATTGAAAACTTTTGTAAAGGACGATAATCCGCCTTTTGCAGATCGAACATAGGGGCGACAATAGGAAAGTCGCGGGTAATATTATGATTATTAACATTGCTGATATTTAACGTACGCTGCAATTCAGGATGAGTCAGGTATTGTCCTTCACGATTGCTTACGAAAGTTTTAATTCCGGGCAAATTTGATTCGGCAGACTTCAGTAAATTGTTTGCATCCAAATTAACGACTACCAAGCCGAACATTTTTCCCGAATCAGTGAATACGGGAGTGACAGCGAGCAAAGTTCGCAACGGATGGTTTTTATCTATCGAAGTAAGCTCGAATTTGGATAGCCAGACCTGACCTTGATTCAGCTTTGTTCCGGCTTTAAAAAAGTCAGAACTCCCAATTTGATCAAATTGATCGGGTGACTTGTGTTCAATTTGAATGTGATTATTGTCAACTTGCGCGAGAACTCGTCCCCCGCCATCGACACCGATGTACCGGATTTTATAATAGTCCGGATTCGCATCAGAAAATGCGCTGAATATTCCCTGCAGTCGCTTTTCCCATCTGGCGCGAGAATCACCCTCGAGCGCATCGTAGTTGTGATTTTGTTCGGCGCGAATGATGCCTGCGATGGGCGGGACATTTGACAGGAAGAGTACATCCCTCCGCAGGCTATTGATCATTTCACGCAAGCGCAATTCATTTGCGTCAAGATCATTTTCAATATGGGCACGCCGCTCATTCAGAAAATTATTGCGAAGCCGGATACTTTCTCCAAACAACAGTGTCGCTGTTCCAATAACGACGATAGCGACCATACCAAAAATGACGCGGGTGGCCAAACTTGTTTTAAGCAATTTCATGGTGCTTCCATATAAAACCAGAGTGATGATTAACTATATTCAATATGTTACGCTTTCCAAGGATAGTACATCATTCAAGCTATCAGACTAACTCTCTCTTCACTATCATAAAATCGAATCAAATTTCGTCCGGATTCTTTGGCTTGGTACATGGCACTGTCAGCCCACTTAATAATGTCATCTTGACTACCTTCATGGTTGATAAAAACGACTACACCGATACTGACGGTGCAGTGATGTTCAACGACAATGGCTGGTTTGTCAGTAAGCTGAATATTCAATTGATAAGGGGCGGACAATGCATTGCGGATTTTTTCGGCAACAATTATCGCGTGTGTGGTCGATTCGGCCTTATTCGAATACAACTCGCTAATCATTACAACAAATTCATCTCCGCCGAAACGGGCAACAGTGTCCATCTCGCGCACACAATTTTTCAGCCGGTTCGCGGCTTCAACTAGCAGCAAATCACCAATTACATGTCCATGCGTATCATTTAGCGGTTTGAAGTTATCCAAGTCAAGGAACATGACTGCTCCAAATAAACCGCTGCGTTTACTCATAGACATGGACTGGGCAAGCCGGTCACTCAGTAAGCGACGATTGGGTAGTTTGGTCAGTGTGTCATAAAATGCAAGTTGACGTATTTGCTCTTCCAACTGCTTGCGTTCTGTTATGTCGCTAAAAATGGCAACATATTGCATGGTTTCGCCGCAGTCATTTTTTACAGCAGTGAGTGTCATCCATTTCAAATAGGTGTCACCATTTTTTCGCTTGTCCCATATTTCCCCGGCCCATGAACCCTGTTCAAGCAAACGATTCCACATCTCGGCATAAAAGGAATCGTCCTCTTTCCCTGAACTCAGAATACGGGGATTTTTTCCAATTACATCCGCAAGGGAATAGCCAGTTATTTCTGTAAAGGAACGGTTGACGCTGATAATATTTGCCTGCGCATCTGTAATAAGGATGGCATCACGTGTTTCGAAAGTTGCCGCTGCAATGCGCAGTGACTGCTCGGCGCGTTTGCGTTTCGTTATATCGTGGCTGAATACGAAAATTTCTTCGCTGTCAGGAAGATAGGTAGATGACACCTCAATATCAATTATGCTGCCATCTTTACGTCTGTGTTGTGTTTCAAAACGGTCATGTCCTTGCGCTATGATTTTGTCGATATGTGTTTGAAACTCATCATTGCCTTTGTGTACTTCAAGTTGGTTTATGTTCATGCCTACCAACTCTTGAATAGTATAACCCGACATTCGGGCGTATGCCTCGTTGACCTCTTCCAGTGTTCCCTGAGCGTCGGATATCCAGAACCCATCCATCGCAGCACTGATGACCAGCTTGTGGCGTCGCAATTCGGCCTGACTTTTCTTTCTTTCAGCTAATTTGCGTGCACTAATATCTTCGATGACAAAAAGGCAAAATCTTTTATCATCATCGGTAACCGCATTGACCAATGCAAATAATGGCAGTTGTAAGCCAAGTTGTTTTTTGCTGTTAACTTGCTCGAATGACAGTTCAAATGTTTTTTTTGTCTCAGACTCGAAAACCGCATCTAAAAATTCGTAAAATTCAGCACTATTTAATACCACATAGTCACTCAGAAAATGTCTTGTCCACTTGCCACCATCGTGATTAGCAGAACTTGCAGGGGAAAACTGCGCATCTAATATCCTGCCATGCCGGTCTAGAAAAAAATATCCATTATTGGACGGCTTATGGATAAGTTTAGGGTGATTATTCCCGACGGAAACCTTTTCCCTGAGTCTGTTGAATTCTTCTCTCAGTAATTCAATTTCAATCTGGTCAACCTGAAGATCATATAACTGGCGTCCGACATCTTGCAGTTGCGATGTATTTTTGATCGCCAAATCTTTTTTAAGTCGATACTCCGCTAGTCTCCGTAAATTTTTGTGGTCGGATGGAGCATGAACTCGATTTAGCGCTCTATTCATGGTTTTCTCCATGCACATTTTGGGCTATGCACTCATTCCGCCACAGACAAATAAACTGATTGCACACTTTGCCATAAGGTGATGCAAAACAATCCAGGCTTCCTTCCAACAGCTGAAACTTTTTGATTAATTCGCCCTTTTTGTGAAAACTTAATTCGTTCAACAATTCGGGTGAACTATTCGACGACTCAATTTTAGCTTTTCGCTTTGTGTTGCAATTTGCTGGAGGCACTATGCGAATTAGCTTTTTTCTATTCATAGAAATGATAGATAGTTCAAACTGTGTTGACCGCGCTAGTTGCTACGTCGCTGGGGAGCCCCTTGGTCAGCTTAGACAGTTCACTTTCTAGTGAGCGCAAATAAAGCGCTGCTTCACGTGCTTGAGTCTTATTCAACTGATCGATATATTTTTTGTGCTTTTTTTGGCAGTAAGAATCCAACTTTGGATTGCTGGAATTCGTAAAAGGCGTGCGCAACCCCAAGCTATCAGTGCTTTGTTGAACTGCCTGATTGAGCAAGCCACGAAAATATCTCACATCTTCTTGTAGCGCTTGAATGCGATAATTATCCGTATTGTCAAGCATCCCCATTTGTTTTTCCTTCCTTGGTTTATTATTTATTTCAGCGACTTATGTAATTAATGCATATTCTCTCGACTTGATGGTTTCGAAATTCTTTTCATTTGTTGAGTATCTGCCTTGAAATGCATCATAAAGAACTCATCAACTTGGGGATATACACTGCGTTGAGTATATTAACTACCGTATTACAGGTAGTTCTTGCATAGGCTTGGATAGTCCTTCAGACGGAAAATAAGCGACAGAGAGTGTGTGACCACTAAATGAAGGTGAATTCACTTGATGGTATAATTTTCAGAATTTATCCATTTACACCAACAACATGAAGACTCATTTAATCATTATTTCAACTGTACTGACGTTCTGCATAACTGCCTGTGATCGCAAGTCTGAGGAGCCAAAAGTTTCAACCGCACCAACTGGAGTAGTTCAAAAGGTTTCCGAACCTGTTCCAGCAACGACAGTCGTCGAAGCTCCAAAGAAACCAGTAGAGACGGAGATCGTCAAAGAGGTACGAAAAACTGCTGACGTCCATGCAGTTGAAGGTGTGAAAAATTCAGCATCTCCAAAAACTAAAGTTCCCGCGGTTTCCACCGAACAAGTATTGGCAGATACAGTCGATCATGCACGCGAAGTGACTAAGACACAGGTTTCAGGTTCCAGACAACATTCACAAAAAGCTGAGGATGAAATGTCTGATTCATTGAAAAACAAATAAACACGGACTAAGTTCTAATGATTCTGTGTATGGCTATCTAATTCATAAGCCGGAACAAGCCATACCCAAAGTTCATCGCTGTCAGGGTCGATCCACTTTGCTTTGACTGCTGCCTTGATATCATTTTGCTGAGTATTTTCATTCGCGGAATCCGCGCCAACCGTATATGCACGTCCATTTGTCACAGTGGTATCCATCGACTGGATTGCGTTAATTGAAACACCGAATCGTTTGGCAAACTCTTCACGCGCACGCAGAGTGGCCAATTCCTCTTGTGCCGCTCGCCCGCGAACATGTATTCCTGCCGAAGCGGATACACCATTACCAGGGTTGTCGATCCATGCCGGTTTACTATTGACAGGGGATTGAGTGGCACACGCAGATACTAGGCTCGTTAACAATGCAGCAAAAATAATGCGGTGAAAGTAATTCATGTGTGCCCCTTGGTTATTTTGTGAACCTTGTCATCGTTAAATCTGCTGTTTCGAGTCGTTACACACCCGATAAATTTGGATTTGTACGGCGACGCACATTTGAGCTTTTGCAAACTCCCTAAACTCCAAAATCCGTAGTGCTACTTTGGGTGAATTATAATGAATAAGATTTTAATGGCAATGACATTAAGTGCCGCTTTTGTAACGACATCGGCTGAAGCCGGACTCTACGTGGGAATAATGGGGGGATCTGCCACAACTGATGTTCAGCATTCTTCAACCAAGGTATTTGGCGGCATACAAATTATTCCCAATATTGGGATTGAAGGTGCCTACACTGATTTTGGTGGTTATCGGGGGGCGAGCGCCAATTCAATGTCCTTATCTGTTGTTGGAACATTGCCATTGGGAGATACGTGGGACTTGTTTGCATTATGGGGAACTACCCAAAATCGAACGAATAATGCCGGTAGTGCCAACCACAACGATATGCTGACGGGATTTGGAGTTGCTTACAACGCTTCCAAAAATTTAAGTATTCGCCTGCAGAGTGAGAATTACGGGAAGCTTCCTACGGACTCAGATGGTACGAGTACGACTGTTTCAAACTGGGGTGTTAGTGTCAAGTTCATGTTTTAATCATTCTGCGAATTTGAAGGCATCCACGCGAAGATGGAGTTAACTTCTAATATAAATTGAGAATTCAATTTGTTAGAAGGTGAACTTCGCTGTCACGCGAAACTGGAGTGGTTCGCCCGGATGGACTGTAACGCCCGAAGGTACAACCGAGCTAGTAGGCGTGACCTGATAATCCTGTGCGTAGGCAATATCATAATATTGACGATTGAATAGATTTAGAACATCCATTTGTATGGATAGTTCGCTTGTGAAAATCCGCTGAACTCTCAAATTGGTAACTGAAGCAGAAGGTGCCATCAAGCTGCCATCTTGAGTGAGCGGATATTCGCTAATGTATCGGGTATCGACTCCACCAGACCATTCTCCATGATGCATGGTCGCAGCAATCAAGCCTACTTTATTCACCGCATTGGGAATCAGATTACCCGTTGAACCATTATCGTTCATGGTTGAATAACGAGCGTGAGTCCACGCCATATTCGCATCAAATGACAGCCAACTAGAGACAATCAGATGATTGTCCCATTCCAAGCCATATCGTTTGCTGGCACCATTCGGCGACGTGCTGCCGTTGCCGGAGTCTGCCGAGTAAACTAGTTCTGAATCGCTGTTTAGGCTCCATAAAGCCATTGAACTTTGCAAGCCACTGATCGCTTCAGTACGAACCCCGATTTCTTCACCGAAGCTACCCACAAGTGCTGGTACGGGAGAAGCTGCTGCGCCGGTCGTTGAATCAATTTTGCCGATTACGCCACGCGCATCGTTGCTATGAAAACCTTTGCCCGCATTGAAGAAATACTCGGTCTTATACCAAGGCCCGAAGATTAGCGATAATTTGGGTGCCAATATGCTGCCTGATGCATTGCCGCTATTCTGCGGAATTGCCAATGCAGTCATGTCCATGAAGATGCCATCTTCACGCAATCCTGCTATCGATCGAAACCAGTCGTTCCAGGTGGTGTCGTTTTGAACGTAGAGACCAGCGGTAGTCTCGTTCACCAAATCGTCACTGACCGTGCCAAAGGGAGCGCGGTTCTGAGTGTTTAACAGACTCACATGAATAGCATCGTTGCGTATTTGCAATCCCGCTTCGGTGATGGAATTGTGACCGGAAAGACTTTGTACCCAACCCTTGGCCGCTTGTGCTCCAATAATATTACGATTCTCGACTTGCTCAAACTGGTCGCCTGTTGCCGGACGCAATTCAAAAAAAGTAAAATTCGACCATAGCTGCAATTGATAATGCTGGACGAACGCTGAAGCCTTCAAATAACCTTGCTCATCTTCATTATGCCATTCACCCGATAGAATTGCTCGCTGAGTGTCGCCGCCATCGCTTGGGTCCAGTGAAGAATAAGTTCCCAATTGACCTGACTGAATTAACTGCAATGGAATCTGGTCTGTTGAACGCCAACTTGCTTCATAGTAAACACCATCGACCGACCAGCCATTAGCTGATGTTCCATCGCTTAAACGCAATAGACTGTTGAATCTATGCAACCCTTCTGGTTCCGTCCACGGTCCGTTCTCCCGCAACAAATCTACAGCGCCTAGAAGCATTGGTGTTGCATCGCCTGAAGTAGCGGCATTACTGGAATTTTTATCGCCACCTTGTGATGTTAAAGGGGTTGATCCGGCAAATAATGCGCGCTGGTAACCAAACGAACCTACAGTAATATCTGCAAGGTCGTCATCAAGACTATTGCGGTACTGAAATTTTGCCGAACCGGCAGAAGCGAAATCTCCGTCACCCGCAAAGTAAGGGCCTTTACTGTAGTTGATGCGCTGCACCAATTCGGGTATCAGGAAGTTAAGATCAGCATACCCTTGCCCATGGGCATTAGTGGGCATATTGACCGGGACGCCGTCGACCAATGTGGCGAAGTCTGTGCCGTGATCAAGATTGTAACCACGCAAAAAATACTGGTTTGCCTTGCCGTCGCCTGAGTGCTGAGTGACAACCATACCAGGCACTGTATCGAGTGTATCTCCGGGTCGGAGGAGTGGAAGACTTTGCAAATCCTCGCTGCGAACTACACCTTGTGAAGCTGCATTTGAGGTGCCCACTGCATTGTCGTATAGTCTTGTCGCTTCAATCAAGACATCTGGTTGTGTATTGATAGCTAGAGCTAAACTATCTTCTTTTACCGTCGCCGTCTGTTCTGTTGCAGCCTCAACGAGGATTACATTGAGACACATTACTGTGAGCAGTACTGTTATAGAGAATTTCACCAAAATTAATTCGTATTTGGAAAGTAATACGAAAATATTATTTATCTTACATATAGGAAAAAATATAGCCACGGAAGTTTAGCTCTATTATTAAGATTAAATTTTTGGGTGACTGTGGGTGTGGGGTAAAACTACGTCTTTATCGACCGGTATCAAATTGAGTTGACCGTGTCTTACGCCACGCTCGGCGGTTAGCGCATCGCAAAGTTTTTGAACTTCACGCGTTGATCCACGCAGCATCAGCGTTTCCAGACAATTGTCGTGATCTAGGTGGACGTGGGTTGAGGCGACAACTAAATCGTGATGCTGATGTTGAATTACAGTGAGACGTTCCGCTAAATCTCGCTCATGATGGTTGTAAACGTATGAAAGATTCGCAACGCAAAAAGGGGCATGATATTTAGTCTTTTGCAATGTGCTCAACTGACCGCGTAACATGTCCCGAACTGCTTCTGAACGATTTTGGTAGCCGCGCTCACGTATCAATTTGTCAAATTCGTTGGCTAGATTTTCATCTAAAGAAATTGTAAAACGTTCCATAAAATTTAAACCCTCAATAATGCAACCATACGGATCATGCAGCGGCAGAGCGATGTCGGGAATATCTGGCGAATACGAAACTGGATGCAACGACGATGATGACGGATATGCCAATCAGCAATTCTTGGCCGTCTTGCCAGGCTGATGCTTCGGGTAAAAGTAGACGCGATAATCCCAGTCCTGCCACCGCAAGACTGAGCAAAGCTACCGTTATTCCCATAATGCGAGACGCTGTCCGTGCAGTTGCGTCTGCGCGCTGCAACAGGTGAGAAATCCATAAACCATTTACTGCATCAGTAATCATCATGCCGAGCATAAAAAAAATGGCGAGCGCTAATGCGTAAGTTATTCCGCCAAAGGTTGTTGCGGCGACTGAAAAGAAAGCCGCTTGGGAAAGCGTATCGAAGGATAAGGCAAACAGAGAGCCAACCAAGGCAATCAAAACGGGATGCCCGGCACTTTTCAGGTTTCTTAACCAGCGCCCCTTGATGCCTACCATCTGTACCATTTCATGTGAAGGTGTCGTAAATACTGCATATAAATTCAGGACGCCAAGTAGCAAAAGAAAAATTGCCGAAACCCAAGCACCCACTTGATCCATCCAAGGCGGGACGGCTGTACCGCCGAACAACATACCTGCTGCAACGGCCACAATACAAACGACCGCTCCATGGCCGAGAGAAAATAAGAAACCACAGAGACGAGCTAAACTTAATCGTCCGGCAGCAGCGTTAAAGCGGGTGAGACCATCAATTGTGGCCAGATGATCGGCATCCATGCCGTGCTTAAGTCCCAATACAAAGGCCAGAGCAATCAAAGGGTAAATGCTGCCGTGCAATGTTTCCATGCTTATCCCCGTTAAGAAGAATTCTTAATATTTCATAACAAGAAACATGCCATTAATAATACGAACAGACTTGGCCTTTGCATAAAGTTTGAATATTGTAATAACTTGATTCATATGGGTTCGTAGTGTGGTGCTATTGATTTAATTTGATAACTAACAAGATGATAGTCAGCGCACAGAGATCAACGCTTTCCAAAATGGAAAGATACTATCCGCTTTGCTAAGTGGGTGTTCGCGGTAATCGCAGCATGAATTCTGCACCACCTTGCACAAGATTTTTGGCGGACAGTATGCCGCCATGACGTTCGATGATGCCGTAGCTGATCGACAAACCTAATCCAGTCCCTTTGCCAACCGGCTTTGTGGTGTAAAAAGGGTCAAACAATTTATCCAATGCCTCGGTAGCAATACCGGCACCGTTGTCTCGAAATTGCACGACGATGTCGCCTTGTTCTTCCCACGCAAATACTTTTAGCAACGGTTCTGATTGATGATCTGTTGCATCTGCTGCATTTTGAATCAGATTGATGATGACTTGTTGCATTTGGCCGGGAGAGCCAATTACCGGTAGAAAATTTGGCATGTCAGTTTCGACATGAAACTTGGCAGGGGTTGACCGCGTTACCCAGTGTATTGAGCGTTCAATTATTTCTGATAGATTGAACTTCACATTCTCATTGCGGTCAGTGGCAGAAAATCGCTTCAGGCCATCAACAATATCGCGAGTGCGTTCGGCGCCTTCAATGGCACCCTCTAATAATGGAGCCAGGTCTTTTAAAATGTGGTCTATACGCAATTCATCACGCAATTTCAACAACGTTTCCCGAGGGATTTTTGCATGAACCGCATCCATATATTGTTTGATACGCGTCGTATAGCGAGACATGGCATGCACATTGCCCAACACAAAACTGATCGGGTTGTTCAGTTCGTGAGCAACACCAGCCACCAAGCGACCCAACGAAGCCATTTTTTCGGACTGCAATAATTGTTGTTGAGTACGTTTGAGCTGATCATGAGCTTCACGCAAAGCATGATAAGCACGCCGCAATTCACCCACTGGCCTGCCAGTAATAACTGCGCCTAACAACTTGCCAGATCCCGATAATCGCGCGGTGAAATTAAGAGCAACCGGAGTTGCACTATCGTCACGAGTGAGGAATTGCAGTTCCAGATCGTGTGCCGGTTCGGTTGTTAGTTTCGCAATGACACGCTCAGCTGCGGTACGGGAATTGGCATCGGCAAACAATGAATAAAATCTGGCGCCTTTTAGTTCATTTTCGGGTTTGCCAGTGAAATTGACCAGTGCCTGATTGACCTCCTCAATTACTCCATGACGATCACATACCAACAGTAAATCTGACATTGAAGTAAGCACACTGAAAATAAATTGCTGCGATTCTTCGAGCGCTTCATTTTTTTGTTCCAACTCAACTTCGTGTTGTAACAATTCGTTGTAAACCTCGTCCATTTTTTGAACCACCTCAATCCAGGTGGATTCGGACATCGCCTCTGGAGGAGTGGCTGAAGTTAGATTTTCGAAGGGGGATTTGTCGGTGTCGTTCATTATATATGGCACCCTTTAGTGCACGGTACAAACCATGCATGGGTCAAACGACCGCACGACATGTTGTACTGCGACCGGTGTACCGTCATGATTCTCTTCTATTTTGATTCCAACAAGCGCCTGCTCCAGCGCCCCAGGCGTACCCGTTGCATCGCGCGGAGAAAAATTCCAAGTCGTCGGCGCGATGATCTGATAGTTATGAATCTTGCCCTGTCTAACTTCCAGCCAATGACCCAAGCTACCACGCGCAGCTTCAATTAGACCAATCCCACTCGCATCTTCCAATTTGGTTTCTGGAAAGCAGAAAGGTTCACCGGGGCGTAACATACGTACCCAGTTTTCCATCACGGGAACGACAAGGGCGATTTCAAGCAAACGCGCGACAACTCGTGCAGTTACGCTGCCACCATGTTGCGCGACTAAATCACGAAGCAGGGGATGACCTGCAACCACCTGTCTGGCCAAAGCGCCTGTTTCTACTACCTTTCCATTCAGCCTGGGCGCCTTGCACCATGAATACGCACCGGCCTTACCGGAGTGCGGTTTCGTAAATCCTGCGTCGGGTGAGAGTGCGGTTTCGCCTTCCATCCAACTGTGCGACACATCTTCTCGTATGGTTGAGATATCTAGAGATTCCAACTTGCCGTGTTCCCATAAGCCGGAAGAGAACAGGTAGTCATCATTAACTTGATAAGCGCCATAACTCATGAAGCGATCAGTAGCGCGCCCCAATTTTTGTAATTCCAGATCGTAAGCTATAGAGAGAAAACGCGGCAGATCAGCCGAAGTATTGCGCGATGACATCCAAGACAACAAAGCCGATTCTGAATCAAGACTGGCAACATTTTCCAATTTATCTCCGAATAATGTTCGTTCCAAGAACGATCGAAACTCAGTCAATAATATTGAAAGCCTGATTTGTTCCGCAACCTCAATGGGGCGTGAAGAGCCTCCAGGTTGCAAAGACAAAGTATGCGGCCATTTTCCAGCAAGGTTGCCCATCATGTGCATAAACTTTGCTCGTGCGGGCAATATCTCAGCGTTAGCACTACCACTTACCGATTTGAACCTAGCCTGTGCATCTGAAAACCATGATCGTCCCTTATAAAAATCGCGCGCGAAATCCGGCATAAAGAACAAATAAAAATGGCTCAAGTGATCGGCAATGTTTTCTGCGGCAAGCGTCAAATTCGCAGTCAGGCGGCCATTTTCAGGTGACTGTAAACCCATTGCGTTTGCCAGTGCTTGCGCTGAAGCTGCCGATTGGGCCACCGAACAGATTCCACAAATACGCGGCACATACACAAGCGCGTCCTGAGGATATTTGTCCTTGAGTATCTGCTCAAAACCCCGATACATCGGTGAATTAACAAAGGCCGTTTGTACGCAGCCAATGGCAACATCCAGCGATACCTCAAGATCACCTTCTACCCGATTGAACGGGCCGACGACTAAACGCTTCATTTTTTGCGCGTCCTTTTAGTGGCGGGGACCACGACTTGATGATCTGCCACTGCATTTTCTTTGACACGCTTGGGGGTAGCTGATTTTGAAAGCGAAGCCAGTACCACAAACCAAGCCTTGGGCATGTCTATGGGTAAACCGATTGGAATCCCGCCAAGTTTTGGCGTTTCCGTGAACGGATGTCCCGGCTCTTCAAAGCCGGGTTCAGTACACGCAATGCAGGCATAACCGCCACGGACACAAGAACCTTCACCATTCCACAGGCGAATGTTGCAATCGGCATGTGCTTGAGTACCTTTGCAGCCCAAATTTTCCATCAGGCAGCCAAGATCGGAAGCCTTATGTGCGCTGGCCTTGAATTCGTAAAACTCGTTACGAGTGCAGCCATGATGTACCAGATGGTCGGCATACTGGCGAGGGCGCTGGAAAGCATCCAGACTTTGAGCGGTCAATATGCCAGAGGCGAGGGCAGCAAGCGTTTCTATAACCCAGTTTGGATGCGTGGGGCAGCCGGCAATATTAATCACAGGCAGGCCATTGCTGTCGCGAAAGTCTCGTCCCAGTAAGCCGCCCGGCGCATCAGCTTCGAATTGCAGCCCGCATGCATCCGTTGGGTTGCTCCCGGCGGCAGTGACGCCACCAAATGCCGCACAACTTCCAACCGCTACCGTATGACTTGCAACTCCGGCAAGCTTTTCGATGAGCATCATTACACTATCGCCACCCGTTGACTTATGAAAACCGCCGCTACCATCGGGGCCGCGCAATACGGCACCTTCCAGACACAAGATGTCTAATCTCGTTTTGCCGTTCACACAATCGTCAATGATACGGCGCGCCTCCTGCGCACTTTCTTCGGATAGGGAAGGGTGCCATAGCAAGCGTATACCGAACCCTGCCAAAGTTTCAAACAAATTGCTGCAGTCGGCATTGAGTAGAGACAGAGTGCAACCCCCGCAACCGCCGGATTGTAGCCAGAGTAAATTGAGAGGACGTTTTTCCATAACTCCTTTCATCGAAAACCCAAATTGGCCACAGAGAACACAGAGTTCACAGAGAGGTTATCTATGCAGAAATGGGCGGCGTGTTTCTTCCTTGCGCGAAATACAAAAGGGCTCTCATGAAATTTCGATTCACTTTTTGAGTGTGTCACCGAAGAAGGGAGAGCCTCATCTCTCTCTGTGTTCTCTGTGGCTTGAATTGTTCTTTTCAAGATCATTCAGTTTTTTTCTCCAGCCCGTAACGTGACAATTTACTGCGCAACCCGACACGTGAAAGTCCTAGTTCAGCTGCAGCTTTGGTCTTGTTCCAGCGCAATCGTATTAACGTTTCACGTAACACGCGTGCTTCTAATGTTTCCATGCGCTCCTTGAGGCTGCCATTGATTCCTGAGAGAACTTGCATATCGGTAGCTTCATCTTCAGGCACGGCACGAAGTACTCTGGCTGAAAATAAATGCGCGCCGATATGGGGTGTTTCGCTCAACATCAAAGCACGTAAAATTTCGTTTTGCAATTCACGCACATTGCCCGGCCAATGATAGCGAGTCAAACAGTCCAATGATTCTGGTGAAAATCCAGCCACATCCTTACCCATGCCTTGCGCTGCTGAATTGAGCAAATCAAAGGCGATGAGTGGGATATCCATTTTGCGCTCCCGCAAAGGTGGCACCGGCAAAACAAACTGGGTTAAACGATAATAGAGATCAGCGCGGAAGCGCCCCTTCTGCACTTCCTCTTCAAGATCGCGGTTCGTTGCCGACAGCACGCGCACGTCAACCTTGCGTGAACGCGAACTGCCCACCGGACGAATTTCGCCTTCCTGTAATACGCGCAACAATTTGACTTGAAATGACGGTGATGTATCGCCGATTTCATCCAGAAAAATAGTGCCGCCATCGGCTTGTTCAAACAGGCCGATGCGATCTTCAAAAGCTCCGGTGAAACTGCCTCGCTTGTGGCCAAACAACTCAGATTCCAACAATTGATCTGACATTGCTCCGCAATTTTCAATCACAAATGCGCGTCCGGAACGGGGACTGGAATAATGAATCGCGCGACCAAGTAATTCCTTACCTGTGCCGGACTCTCCCGAGATATGTACAGCGATGTCACAACTTGCCACGCGCGATGCCATATCAACCACGCCGTTCAATGGACTCGCCGCAGCACGGGTGATGCGGGAGAATTCGAAATAGTCGCGCAATTTTTCACGTTTGGTTTCCATGCGCCGACGTAAAACCGGTTCGGTAGTTCTCAATTCCAAATCCATGTGCTGGGTCTGCTGCTGCAAGTCGTATAGTTGCGCCGCGGCACGAACTGTTAGAAGCAAGGACTCCGGATGCCAAGGTTTCATCACATACTGGTATATTCCAGCTTCATTGACGCCCGCAATAATATCTTGCGTTTCGGTGTATCCGGAAATAATGATTCTCACCGTATCCGGCCAACGCTCGCGTACCTCTTTCAAAAAGTCCACTCCGGTCATCTCCGGCATGCGCTGGTCGCATAAAATGACTTGAACAGTTTCACGCTCCATAATCGTGCGGCCTTCTTTTGCGCTTGATGCAGTACGCACGGTGAAGTCCTCTTCCAACGTTCTGCGCAAAGATTCTTGTGAACGTATTTCGTCGTCTATCACTAAAACTGTCGGCAATGTCGCCATTAGCAAATCCTCGGTAATTGTTCGCCCGCCAACCAATCTACAACACGACGACCACCCAGTTTGGTCGTCATCTGCACAAAGCCATGCGCGTCTTCCAAAACTTCGCCAATGATGGATGCCGCACTGGCGAGTGGGTGCGCGCGCATTACAGTTAGCAATCGTTCAGCATCATCCGGCGAACAAATTGCAATCAGCTTGCCTTCGTTGGCAATATACAGAGGATCCAGCCCCAAAAATTCGCAAGCGGCTTCGACCGGTTTATTCACCGCAATCTCTGACTCATAAAGCATCATGCCTACACCGGATTGTTTGGCGATTTCATTTAGCGTTGTCGCCAATCCACCGCGTGTAGGGTCGCGTAAAACGCGCAGCTTTACGTCTGAATCAAGCATAGCGGCAATCAGTCCATGTAGTGCCGCTGTATCCGACTCGATAGGCGCAGAAAAAGTCAGACCCTCGCGTTGCGAAAGTATCGCCATGCCGTGATCGCCAATCGTACCGGACAGAAGAATTTTGTCGCCGGGCTGCGCCAGATCGCCGGATAAGTTGACGCCTTCTCCAACAACTCCCACGCCGGTAGTTGTTATAAAAACGCCATCACCTTTGCCGCGCTCAACCACTTTAGTATCTCCAGTAACGATGGGAACACCCGCTTCGCGTGATGCATTTGCCATCGACTCAACGATCCGTTTCAAGTCGGCCAGAGGGAAGCCTTCTTCCAGTATGAATGAGGCTGCCAGATATAACGGTTTCGCACCCATCACCGCGACATCGTTAATCGTGCCATGCACAGACAAACAGCCGATGTCGCCACCGGCAAAGAACAAAGGCGAAACCACGTGACTGTCCGTCGCCATAACCAATCGGCCATTCGCCGGAGGCAGCAAGGCACCATCGTTGCCTTGAGCCAGATATTCATTATTGAATGCGACTGCAAACAACTCAGAGATGAGTTGTGCCATGGCGCGACCCCCGGAACCATGTGACATATCAACCCGGCCATTCTTTAGATCAAGCGGGCGTGTGTAGTTGGGTTTAAAAGAACTCGTCATGCCGTCTCCCTGAATCTTCCATAGCTGTAATGAGCTGCACAGGCACCTTCTGAAGAAACCATACATGAGCCGACCGGATTCTCTGGTGTACACACTGTGCCGAATATTTTGCATTCCTGCGGACGTTTTTGCCCGCGCAGAATAGCGGCGCATTCACAGGCTTTGTTATCCGGCACGGCCACATAATCAACGTTAAACTTTAACTCAGCATCAAACGCGGAAAAATCGGGACGCAATTTCAATGCGCTTTTTGGAACACTGCCCAAGCCGCGCCATTCGAACTGATCCCGTAATGTAAATATTTCTGCTACGAGTGCCTGCGCTTTGAGATTTCCTTCGCGTGTGACTGCACGAGTGAATTCGTTTTCAACTTCCGCACGACATGTTGTACTGCGACCGGTGTACCGTCATGATTCTCTTCTATTTTGATTCCAACAAGCGCCTGCTCCAGCGCCCCAGGCG
>Ga0364880_10176_pt1 | contig 37369 bp, 43 predicted proteins | sample ExccelJu500001D3_5_FD_206927 | JGI IMG/M metagenome (GOLD analysis project Ga0364880, IMG submission 206927) | Enriched cells from Trout Bog Lake Hypolimnion, Wisconsin, USA - BchlTB.July30.5000.01.D3 | ecosystem: Environmental > Aquatic > Freshwater > Lake > Hypolimnion/Profundal zone | place... | reverse complement strand
GGTTACTCAGGATGTCAGATCCTGTTAAATTGAATTGGATCTCAATAACGGTTCTACTTTATTTAATCAGGCTGAAGGATCCTGATACAAAAAAGTCAGCCCACATGATGAAGGCTGACTTTTTTGTATCAGGAAAATTTAAAGATTCTAATAGTTGGACTCTTTAATCTCGAAGTAAGACTGAGGATGTAGACAGGCAGGACAATTCAGCGGAGGTTTAGTCCCTTCGTGAAGGTAACCGCAATTCCGGCATTTCCAGACAACTTTTCCATCTCTTTCAAATACCTTCCCATCATTCAGGTTCGAATAAAGGGTATTATAACGCTCTTCGTGTGCCTTTTCCACTTTTGAAATAAGCTTAAAGGCAGCTGCCACCTGAATATAACCTTCCTCCTCGGCAATTCTGGCAAATTCGGGATATAAAGCGGTCCATTCCTCGTTCTCACCCTCGGCTGCTGCCTTGAGGTTTTCCAAAGTAGTTCCTATTATACCAGCCGGGTATACCGCTGTAATTTCGACAGGACCCCCTTCAAGAAATTTAAAGAACCGTTTGGCATGTTCCTTTTCATTTAAGGCCGTTTCTTCAAAAATGGCTGCAATTTGTTCCAGACCATCCTTCTTAGCTTGTTTTGAAAAATAATCGTATCTCATGCGGGCCTGAGACTCACCGGCAAATGCTTTAAGCAAGTTCTGCTCGGTTCTGGATCCTTTAATGCTATTCATTGTACAAATAATTAAAGTGATTAATGATTATAAAGATGACAATGATTAATTGAGAAATCAATGATTAAAATTACACAATTCTCGGAAATTCCATAGCTCGCAGGAGAAATAAATTTGGTGTACCGTAATCTGATTTAAACGAATATAAGCAAAAAAAAGGGGCCTTTCAGCCCCTTTAAAATATATTCTGTCGGTCGGATTAAATTCCGGCCTTTTCTTTAAACCATTCAAGAGTTTCAGAGGAAGGTCTTTCCAGCGGTAAGTTATACATTCTGTCCCAAACAAGCTGTGCCAGAACTCCCAATGAACGGCTAACACCAAACATTACTGTATAGAAGAAATATTCGTCAATTCCATAATGCTGAAGCAGTGCGCCTGAGAATGCATCCACATTAGGCCATGGATTTTTCACCTTACCAAGCGATTTTAGAATTGGCGGTACGATATCATAAAGCATATTGACGATATTGATAAGGCTGTCATCTTTGACATATTTCTCGGCAAACTGCTGCTGCGCGGTAAAGCGAGGGTCGGTAACACGCAATACAGCATGTCCGTATCCCGGGATTACCTTACCTTCAGAAATCGTTTTACGGACATACGCTTCGATCTTCTGGCGAATAACGACATCATCGTGATTATCTCCAATAGCCTTAATCATCTCATAAATCCAAAACATAACCTCCTGGTTTGCATAGCCATGCAATGGACCTGCAAGACCGAGCATTCCGGCTGCATAGGAGTAATAAGGGTTACTCAGCGCTGAACCCACCAGATGTGTTGCATGAGCGGATACGTTACCCCCTTCATGATCTGCATGGATACACATATACATTCTGAACAGGCGGTAGATCTCTTCGTCGTCATATCCCATCATATGGGCAAAGTTAGCGGCCCAGTCAAGATCCCGGTCAGGCTCGATAAAGCTTCCATCCTTGAAGCTGCGACGATATATATATGCTGCAATTACAGGGAGACGGGCAATAAGGTTCATTACATCCTCATATGTTGTATCCCAGTAATCGTTTTTATTTAAACCCGCACGGTGGGCTTTTTGAAATATGGAATCGGTTGCCATGGAAATAATTCCGGTGCTGAACTGAGTCATCGGTTTAGCTGTCGTTGGCATGGCTTCCAGAACCTTAATAACATGGTAAGGCACATGGCTGCGGTTGTACCATTCGCGGCTTAGGAATTCCGCATCCGCGCTGGTAGGCAATTCTCCGAGTAACATTAGATAAAAGAGTCCTTCAGGCAGAGGTTCACCCTGAGGATTTATTTTAGGAAGTAATTCATGCAATTCCTGGATAGAATATCCACGATATCGGATACCATTTTCGGGATCAAGTTTTGAAGTGACAGTCAACAGACTTGTCATTCCTTTCATTCCCGTAAGGATCTGATCAATGTTAACATCTTCAACAACAACATTGCCAAATTCACCAATTAGGCGTTTAACGACCGCGCGTTCCTGAATCCCTTTTTCCAGTAGTTTTTTCTTAATGTAGTCCATTTAAGTATCAAATAGTTTGTCCAAATATATATATTATTTGTAAATAATTAGTCTATCAAGGACCAATGTTCATATTTTAACAATCCGCAGGTAAAAAAGTTATTGAAAAAGAAAAAAGAGATAAAAAAAAAGGCAACCGAAGCTGCCTTTTAATATATTTTGAAGAAAATTACTCAGCTGATACCTCAGTACTGTTTTCAACATCAGGAATTTCAGTGACCGCTGGTTCCACTTTTGGAGTTGCACTCTCCTTTTTAGGAGTTTCAGCCACTGCACCATCAGACTTCTTTCTTGATCTCCGTTTTTTACTAACCTCTTTCTTACCGGTAGATAACATGTTTTCGTTGTAGTCGACCAATTCGATAATGCACATTTCTGCGTTATCACCCAGTCGGTTACCCACCTTTAAAATACGGGTATAGCCACCCGGACGATCTCCGATTTTAATAACAATATCTCTGAAGAGTTCTGTAACTACTGTTTTACTTTGTAACAGGCTAAACACTTCGCGACGATTGTGAGTAGTATCACTTTTTGCGCGGGTAATAATCGGCTCAACATAAACCCGTAGAGCTTTTGCTTTGGCAAGGGTTGTGCTGATCCGTTTATGGAGGATCAGTGAATTTGCCATATTAGCCAACATCGCATGACGATGAGAACTTGTTCTGCCTAAATGATTGAAACTTTTTCTATGTCTCATTTCTATTATTCCTTGTCTAATTTATACTTACTGATATCCATCCCAAAACTCAAACCCAGGTTAACCAATAAATCGTCAAGTTCTGTCAGTGATTTCTTTCCGAAGTTCCTGAATTTCAACAAGTCGTTACGATTATAAGTCACCAATTCCCCTAAGGTGTCGACATCAGCTGCTTTGAGGCAATTTAAGGCCCTGACAGAGAGATCAAGATCCACCAGCCGATTTTTCAGGAGCTGACGCATATGGAGAATTTCCTCATCAAATTCTTCATTGGCAAATTTCTCATCAGAATCGAGGGTAATTTTCTCGTCGGAAAAGAGCATAAAATGATAAATCAAGATTTTAGCCGCTTCCTTCAAGGCATCTTTAGGATAGATAGATCCGTCGGTAGTGATTTCGATTAACAGTTTTTCGTAGTCAGTTTTCTGTTCTACCCGATAGTTTTCGATATCATACTTGACATTTTTGATTGGCGTAAAAATAGAGTCAATCGGAATGACGCCAAACTCTTCTTCAGATGGCTTATTCTCAACTCCTGGAACATAACCGCGGCCCTTTTCAATTGAGAGTTCAATTTGAAGTTTCACCTCAGGTTCCATGTTGCAGATCAACAATTCGGGGTTTAACACCCGAAAACCGGTGATAAAATTATTGATATCTCCGGCTTTAAAGGTATCCTGACCAAAAATAGTCACAGAAACCTTTTCATTATCGAAGTCATCAACAACCTTTTTGAAGCGGATCTGCTTCAAATTAAGAATCATCTCGGTTACATCCTCTATTACCCCAGGGATGGTAGAGAATTCATGCTCCACCCCTTCTATTTTGATCGTTGTGATTGCGTACCCTTCTAAAGACGACAACAATATTCTGCGCAGCGCATTACCAATTGTAATACCATACCCAGGTTCAAGAGGACGAAATTCGAATTTTCCAATCCGATTGTCCGACTCTATCATTATCACCTTATCCGGCTTCTGGAAAGCTAAAATTGCCATAAACCTAAATATTATTTTTTATTTCGAATATAATTCGACGATTAATTGTTCCTTGATATTTTCCGGAATCTCTTCACGGTTAGGAACATTCAGAAATTTGCCTGATTTGGCTTCGCCATCCCATTCGAGCCAGGAAAATTTATTATGGCGTTGTGTAGCGAGGCAATCGGTAATTGCGATAAGCGATTTCGATTTTTCGCGAACACTAACCACTTCACCCGGGCGAACGGTGTAAGAAGGGATATTTACAACAGATCCGTTAATTACAATGTGTTTGTGTGAAACCAGCTGACGCGCGGCAGCCCTGCTTGGAGCAATACCAAGACGATAGACTACGTTATCCAGACGGCTTTCCAGTAATTGCAACAGCACGGTACCGGTAACCCCTTTGTGCGAATGTGCTTTTTCGAAGAGGTTGCGGAACTGACGTTCAAGTACGCCATACATGTATTTCGCCTTTTGTTTTTCTTTCAGCTGAGTTCCGTATTCTGAAACTTTTTTCCGGCGTTTGCTGTTTCCATGCATTCCCGGAGGGAAATTCTTATGCTCAAAAGCTTTGTCGGGACCATAAATAGCTTCCCCGAATTTTCTTGAAATTTTGGATTTTGGACCAATATATCTTGCCATGTGATTTTACGTTTAAAGTACCTATTAATTAAACACGACGACGTTTAGGAGGACGGCATCCATTATGTGGCAACGGAGTTACATCGACGATTTCAGTAACCTGAATGCCCACGTTGGCCATTGCACGAATCGCAGACTCGCGTCCATTTCCCGGTCCTTTAACGAAAACCTTAACCTTGCGTAAACCAAGATCAAAGGCTGTTTTTGCGCACTCCTCAGATGCAGTTTGAGCTGCATAAGGGGTATTCTTTTTTGATCCTCTGAATCCCTTTTTTCCAGCAGATGACCATGAAATAACTTCTCCGTTATTGTTGGTCATCGAAATGATGATATTATTAAAAGAGGAGGAGACATGAGCCTGACCGACAGGTTCGATATTGACCACCCTTTTCTTTGATACTCCAGTCTTTTTTGCCATTGTTACTTACAATTATTTAGTGGCTTTTTTCTTATTTGCAACTGTTTTCTTCCTGCCCTTACGTGTTCTGGCATTATTTTTAGTACTCTGCCCACGAACCGGTAAACCGATACGATGACGAATCCCGCGGTAGCAACCGATATCCATCAATCGCTTAATGGAGATCTGATATTCAGACCGCAATTCGCCTTCCACCTTGTAACTTTCCGTAATAACTTTACGAATTGCCCCTAACTGCTCATCGTTCCAGTCGCTAACCTTGATATTTTTATCAACGCCAGCTTTCTCGAAAATCATTTGTGAGCGGCTACGGCCTACCCCATAAATATAAGTCAAGGCGATTTCGCCTCTCTTATTATTTGGTATATCTACGCCAACTATACGAGCCATATTCTTATACGAATTAAAAATCTTACAAAATTAACATATTATCCCTGACGTTGTTTAAACTTGGGATTTTTTTTGTTGATAACGTAGAGACGCCCTTTACGGCTGACAATCTTACAATCTGCACTACGTTTTTTAATAGATGCCCTTACTTTCATATTCCTACGTTTTAATTTTTGTATCTGAAAGATATCCTACCCTTGCTCAAGTCGTAAGGAGACATTTCAACCTTTACCTTGTCACCCGGCAGAATTTTGATATAATGCATGCGCATCTTTCCCGAAATATGGGCCGTGATGACATGACCATTTTGCAATTCCACCCTGAACATTGCATTTGACAATGCTTCAATTATGGTTCCGTCTTGTTCTATAAATGCTTGTTTTGACATAGAAACTTATTACTTCTCCAAAATTATTGTATCAGTTGAAGACCTGTAAACTTTTACTTTCCGTCGTAACGACGGTTTTTAATAACGTCCACAAAATAAATGAGGATCAATCATCTTGCGATAACTTGTTACCGGGGTGAATTGACATCGGCCGAATTAAAAACTCCGGCCTCAGGTTCCGTTTTGCCGCGCTTGTTTTGCCAGCAGATAAATGGCAAACAATCATAACGAAACATCTCAGGTTGATCTCTTTCTCCCGGAAGGCCGGAAGAAAGAGGGTATCCCGAAATAGAATTCACCTAATAACGTTGATTCTCATGAATCTTTCACAGAACGCATCAGAATAATTCGTTTGATTTGAACTATTACTGATTATATAATGCTTTTCAGCTAACTAGCAATTTAACGGACAAAGCACAACCGGCGTTAAAAAACGCTGATTAAGCTCCTGTACGTCCCTTAATACGACCCGATTTCAAAAGTCCGTCGTAATGGCGCATCAACAAATGACTTTCCACCTGCTGAAGAGTGTCCAGAATAACACCGACCAGGATCAATAATGAAGTTCCACCGAAGAAATGTGCAAAACCCGAATTTACACCCAGGGCCATGGCAAACGCCGGAAGAATTGTTATCAGTCCAAGGAAGATTGAGCCTGGAAGGGTAATTCTCGACATCACTGTATCGAGATATTCCGAGGTTCGCTTACCGGGTTTAATTCCGGGGATGAAACCACCGTTTTTCTTCATATCGTCTGACATCTGGTTAGGATTAACCGTAATGGCAGTGTAGAAATAGGTGAAAATAATTACCATTAAAAACATGGTAATATTATACGCGAATCCCGTGTAATCAGAGAATGAGGACATCATACGGCTCATGGTTTCGTTTCCGAATAACCCGGCCACACTAATCGGCACAAACATAATTGCCTGTGCAAAGATGATCGGCATTACTCCGGCGGCATTCACCTTTAACGGAATATACTGACGTACGCCGCCGTACTGGCGATTTCCGACGATTCTCTTGGCATATTGAACAGGCACCTTACGTGTTCCCTGAACCAATAGTATGGTCGCAGCGATCACAAAAAGGAAGATAACCAGTTCAATAATAATCATGATAAAACCCTTACCCTGTTCCGCGAGTCTGCTTGCAAATTCCTGTACAAGGGAGTGAGGAAGTCGGGCGATAATACCAATCATGATAATCATGGAAATACCATTTCCGATACCTTTATCCGTTATTCTTTCACCAAGCCACATGATAAACATGGAACCGGCAGCCAAAACAATTGTAGAACTGACGCCAAAGGAAAATGTGCTCATTACAAACGCAGTCTCCGGCAGCTGAAAGCGCAAATTTGCCAGATAGGCCCAACCCTGGAAGACCAGAATAATTACCGTCAGATAACGGGTCATCTGATTTATTTTGCGACGTCCCGATTCACCCTCTTTTTGCAGACGCTGAATGTAAGGTACGGCAAAACCAAGAAGCTGGATTACGATCGAGGCACTGATATAAGGCATGATTCCCAAGGCAAAAATAGAAGCATTGGAAAAAGCGCCACCTGAGAACATGTTTAATAATCCAAGAATCCCGTCAGAAGTCTGACTTCTCAACGATTCAAAATTTGCAGGATTTGGATCAATCCCGGGAAGGATAACAAAGGAGCCGAAGCGGTAAACCGCCAGGAGCAGAAGTGTTAATCCAAGCCGTGACCTTAAATCCTCAATTTTATAGATGTTCTTAAGAGTCTCGATTAGTTTTTTCATCGGGTTTAGAGTATTACAGTAGTTCCTTCAAGTTTTTCAATAGCCTCTTTTGCACTTTTTGAAAAAGCATGAGCTGTTACATTTAGTTTCAATTTCAGTTCTCCGTTTCCAAGAATTTTGACTTTATCGTTTTTCCCGGCGAAGCCAGCGTCCTGCAAGGACTGAAAATCGATTACCGTCAGGCTGAGTTCTTCAGCCAGTAATTGTAAAGAACTAAGATTGACCCCTTTAAACTCAACCCTGTTGACATTTTTAAAACCGAATTTTGGTACGGTACGCTGCAGTGGCATCTGGCCACCCTGAAAGCTCCGCTTCGATTTATAACCTGACCTGGATTTAGCTCCCTTGTGTCCACGGGTTGAAGTACCGCCGTGTCCGGAACCTTGTCCACGTCCGATACGTTTCTCTTTCTTGGTGGAACCCTCTGCAGGTTTTAAATTATGCAATTCCATATCTAAAGAATATTATTCGTTAACTTCTTCAACCCTAAGAAGGTGTTGAAGTTTTCTTACCATACCTAAAACTTCGGGGACAGCCTGGTGTTCAACCGGACGGTTTAACTTGCCTAACCCGAGAGACGCCATTATTTTCTTCTGAGCCTTGGTAGCGCCTATAGCACTCTTCCATTGTGTAACACGAATCTTTCCCATTTTTTATATAAATTATCCGTTAAACACTTTGTCCAGCGCAACACCACGATGTTCGGCTACAGTATAGGCATCGCGCAATTCGAGCAATGCTGCAAAGGTAGCCTTTACGAGGTTGTGAGGGTTAGACGATCCTTTTGATTTGGCCAGAATATCATGTACGCCAACACTTTCAAGCACGGCGCGCATAGCACCCCCTGCCTTAACTCCTGTTCCTGAAGAAGCCGGTTTCAGCAGTACGTTAGCTCCGCCGAATTTTGCTTCCTGAGTATGAGGGATAGTTCCGTTAATTACGGGCACCTTCACGAGGTTTTTCTTGGCAGCGTCAACGCCCTTGGCGATTGCTGCCGTTACTTCACTGGCTTTACCAAGACCCCAGCCTACAATTCCGTCTTCGTTGCCGACAACGACGATAGCTGAAAAGCTGAATGTTCTACCACCTTTGGTGACTTTTGTGACGCGGTTAATTGCTACTAACCGATCTTTAAGCTCGAGATCGCTGGTTTTAACTTTTTTAATATTTTTCGCCATAATGCTTAGAATTTTAAACCTCCTTCACGCGCCGCTTCAGCCACTGCCTTCACACGCCCATGATATAAATAACCGCCACGGTCAAATTTAACAACACTGATACCTGCAGCCAGCGCTTTCTCCGCAGCCAGCTTCCCGACTAGGGCCGCTTTCTCCGTTTTGGTCCCTGTGGCAGAAACAATCTCCTTATTCAATGAAGAAACTGACATTAAGGTTTTTCCCGCTACATCATCAACAAACTGCACATAAACCTGTGTATTGCTGCGATATACGCTTAAGCGGGGAACCATGTTCGTACCGGAAACTACTTTTCTGATTCGTTTGCGGATTCTTTCTCTTCTTTCTAATTTTGTGAGAGCCATAACTTATAAAGTCAATTATTTTTTAGAAGCCGTCTTACCAGCCTTACGACGAAGTTTTTCGCCAACAAATTTAACACCTTTCCCTTTATACGGCTCGGGTAAACGGAATGATCTGATCTTGGCTGCAACATGACCAATCAATTGCTTGTCGGCGCTGTTAAGCGTAATGATCGGATTGGCACGTTTGTCCGTAACTGCTAAAACTTTTACCTCCTCAGGAATCTGTAAATAGGTATGGTGAGAAAAACCGAGAACAAGATCGAGGATCTGTCCCTGAGATTCGGCACGATAACCAACCCCTACGAGTTCAAGTTTAACTTCATAACCTTTAGAGACTCCCACAACCATGTTGTTGAGAAGCGAGCGGTACAACCCGTGCATAGCGCGGTGACGTTTTTGTTCAGTAGGCCGTTTAACCAATATCTGGTTCGCCTCTACGGCAACTTCCAGATCAGCATCGACCTTCTGAGAAAGTGTTCCAAGCGGCCCTTTAACAGTGACCACATTTTCCTTGGTTACATTTATGGTAACACCGGCAGGGACTTCAATTGGTAGTTTTCCTATCCTTGACATTGTAATTCCTCCTTAATTAATAAACGTAACATAACACTTCACCACCCACATTCAAATCTTTGGCTTCCTTGTCGGTGATTACACCTTTGGAAGTTGAGATGATAGCCACACCCAGGCCGTTAAGTACGCGTGGCACATTATCTGTATCGCAATACTTGCGAAGTCCAGGTTTTGACGCGCGTGTCAGCGATTTGATCGCTGATGTACCATCGGCAGGATGATATTTCAGGGCGATTTTAATACTGCCCTGATAGTTTACCTCTTCGTCGAATTTGTAATTCAGAATATACCCTTTTTCCTTCAGAATTTTGGTAATCTCTTTTTTAATGTTCGACGCAGGTATTTCCACGACTTTATGTTTTGCCTTAATGGCATTACGTAGTCTGGTTAGATAATCTGCAATAGGATCCGTCATCTTGTAAAAAATTTAAACGATTACCAACTAGCTTTTTTAATTCCGGGAATTAGTCCGGCAGATGCCATTTCGCGGAATTGAATACGCGAAACGCCAAACTGGCGCATATATCCTTTAGGACGACCTGTCAGCTTACAGCGATTATGCATACGGGTTGCTGAGGAGTTGCGGGGCAACTGACTCATTCCGATGTAATCTCCTTCAGCCTTAAGACGGGCCCTTTTCTCAGCATACCTTTCAACAAGCTTTGCGCGTTTGACTTCGCGGGCTTTTAATGATTCTTTAGCCATATCAATTAGTTCTTTTTAGCGTTCTTGAAAGGTAATCCAAAATTTTTAAGCAGCGCATAGCCCTCTTCGTCGGTATTGGCGGTAGTCACAAAGGTAATGTTGTAGCCATTCATTTTGGTAACTTTATCCAATACGATTTCGGGGAAGATGATCTGCTCGGTAACGCCGAGGGTGTAATTCCCACGTCCGTCGAATTTATCTCCGATGCCTTTAAAGTCGCGGATACGGGGAAGTGCGATACTTACAAGTCTTTCGAGAAACTCGTACATTTTATCGCTTCTCAGTGTAACCCTGACGCCAATTGGCATTTTTTTACGAAGCTTAAAGTTGGCAATATCCTTTTTTGATAAGGTTGTAACTGCCTTTTGTCCTGTGATAGTTGTCAATTCCTCGACAGCTACTTCCATGATTTTCTTATCAGCAATAGCAGAACCAACACCTTGGTTGATTATAATCTTCTCGAGCTGGGGAACCTGCATAACGGATTTGTATCCGAATTCTTTCTGCATGACAGGAACGATCTCGTTGCGGAATTTCTGCTTTAAAGTAGGTACGTAACCCATTATTTAATCTCCTCCCCTGATTTTTTTGAATAGCGAACTAATTTTCCGTTTTTGTCAAGGCGGCGACCAATACGGGTTGGTTTACCGGATTTCGGATCTTTTAACATCAGATTGGAAACGTGGATTGTAGCTTCCTGTTTGATGATACCACCCTGAGGACTTTTGGCGTTGGGTTTGGTATGCTTTGATACCAGGTTAACCCCCTCCACGATAGCGCGTTCGTCTTCTCTTACGACTTCCAGTACTTTGCCGGATTGTCCTTTAGAGTTGCCGGAAATAACGACTACGGTGTCTCCTTTTTTTATGTGTAACTTTTTCTGCATAGTCTGAATAGATTAAAGTACTTCAGGAGCTAATGAGACGATCTTCATGAAATTATCGCGTAACTCGCGGGCCACCGGGCCGAAGATACGGGTACCCCGCATTTCACCGGCAGCATTGAGTAACACGACGGCATTATCATCGAACCGAATATACGATCCGTCGGGCCGGCGTACTTCCTTAGATGTGCGCACGACAACTGCTTTGGAGACCGTCCCTTTTTTCATATCGCTTCCGGGGATGGCATTTTTAACAGTCACGACAATTTTGTCTCCAACAGTGGCATAACGCTTGCGGGTTCCTCCTAAAACACGGATGACCAACGCTTCTTTAGCACCGCTGTTATCTGCGACTGTACAACGTGATTCTTGCTGTATCATGGCTATTTCGCTCTTTCTAAAATTTTAACTAATCTCCACCCCTTCTGTTTAGACAGCGGGCGTGTTTCCATTATTAATACGGTATCGCCGATATTGCAGTCATTCTTTTCGTCGTGCGCATAGAATTTGGTGGTCCGGTTTACGAATTTGCCGTAAATCGGATGTTTCTCTTTTCCCTTCTCTGCTACAACAATGGTTTTTTCCATTTTGTCACTGACAACAACACCAATACGCTCTTTCCTAAGATTCCTGGTTTCCATAGTCATAATTAATTTGCAAGTTGACGTTTACGTAATTCAGTATTCAGGCGAGCGATGTTTCTGCGGGTAAACCGTATCTTCATCGGATTTTCAAGTGGGTTAACGGTGTGGTTTAAGCACATGCGTATATACTCCTCTTTAGTTACAGAAATCTTTTCGATGATTTCAGCCGTTGTTAATTCTATGATCTCAGAATTTTTCATTATTCAATAATTGAAGATTCAACAAAATCGCGTCTAACAACAAATCTGGTAGTAATTGGCAGTTTTTGGGCTGCCAGACGTAATGCCTCTTTTGCAAGATCGAATGGAACTCCTTCGATTTCGATCAGAATGCGACCAGGTGTAACTGTGGCCACAAATCCTTCAGGAGCTCCCTTTCCTTTACCCATACGAACCTCTGCAGGTTTTTTGGTAATTGGTTTATCGGGGAAAATACGAATCCAAATCTGACCCTGACGCTGCATATGACGCGTTACCGCGACCCGGGCTGCCTCAATCTGGCGGCCGGTGATCCATGCTGTTTCCAGGCATTTTATACCAAAAGAACCAAATGATAGCTGATTTCCACGCTGTGCGTTTCCTTTCAGTTTGCCCTTTTGTACTCTTCTAAATTTTACTTTTTTCGGTTGTAACATCTTTTTTAGCTTTGTCGATGATTACTTTTTACGTTTTTTAAACCCACCTTTACCGTGTTCGGCTGCAGGGCGGTTTGGTCCACGTTGCTGTTGAACAGATTGTCCTACGTTTGGAGAAAGATCGCGCTTCCCGTAGATCTCGCCACGGCAAATCCAAACCTTAACCCCAATCAGACCTGTTTTAGTCAACGCTTCAGCAAGTGCATAATCGATATCGGCTCTGAGCGTGTGCAAAGGTGTTCTTCCGTCCTTGTACATTTCCGAGCGGGCCATTTCGGCGCCGTTCAGACGTCCGGAGACCTGAACCTTAATCCCTTCAGCACCCATTCTCATGGTAGAAGCAATCGACATTTTAGTGGCACGGCGGTAGGCGATTTTACCTTCCACCTGGCGGGCGATGTTGCTGGCAACGATCTGAGCATCCAATTCAGGACGTTTAATTTCAAATATATTGATTTGAACCTCCTTTTTGGTAATCTTCTTGAGCTCTTCCTTGAGCTTATCAACCTCCTGGCCACCTTTACCAATAATAATACCCGGTCGTGAAGTGTGAACAGTTATGGTAATAAGCTTCAGTGTGCGCTCAATGATGATCCTTGAAATGCTTGCCTTTGAAAGCCTGGCATTCAGATAACCTCTGATTTTGTGGTCTTCGACCAGTTTATCACCATAATCGTTACCTCCGAACCAGTTGGAATCCCATCCTCTAATGATTCCAAGCCTATTTGAAATCGGATTTACTTTTTGTCCCATACTATTATTTGGTATTTTCTTCTACAACATTTTTACTTGCCAACCGGACAGTTACGTGATTCGAGCGCTTGCGAATCCGGTGACCGCGACCCTGCGGAGCAGGACGTAACCGTTTCAGCATGCGGGCAGAATCCACAAAAACTTCCTGCACGTATAGGTTGCTTTCTTCGAGTCTAACCCCTTCGTTTTTGGCTTGCCAGTTGGCAATCGCTGAAAGGAGAAGTTTCTCTACTCTGCGTGAAGCCTCTTTCGAGGAGAACTTCAGGACGTCGAGTGCACGATTTACCGCCATTCCACGAATCATATCGGTAACCAGGCGCATCTTACGCGGTGAAGTTGGGACATCGTGCAGAACAGCCTGAAATCTGGCGGCTTTTGCTTGTTTAAGCAGCTCAGCGCTTTTCTTTTTTCTAGAACCCATCTTGGTACTTTTTTCTACTATTATACATTTCCCCGTTCATGGCTTATCGTTTTTTATTACCGCCATGTCCCCTGAAGGTGCGGGTGGGAGCAAATTCCCCTAATTTATGACCAACCATATTCTCAGTTACGTATACAGGGATAAACTTATTCCCGTTATGAACTGCGATGGTATGACCCACGAAATCGGGAGAAATCATCGAATGTCTTGCCCACGTTTTTACGACTGACTTTTTATCTGCTTCATTCAGAACCAGAACTTTTTTCTCTAACTTAAAGTCAATAAAAGGGCCTTTTTTAAGCGAACGACTCATAATCTACTTTTCTTTTATAATTAGTGATTACTTTTTCCTACGTTCAATGATATACCTGGTAGAAGCTTTCTTCTTCGAACGGGTTTTAAATCCCTTCGCAAGTAATCCTTTACGTGAACGTGGGTGACCACCGGAAGCACGGCCTTCTCCACCACCCATTGGGTGATCGACAGGGTTCATAACGACACCGCGGACCCTAGGACGACGTCCCTGCCAACGGCTTCTACCGGCTTTACCTGATCTTTCAAGGCCATGGTCTGAGTTTCCGACGGTACCTACCGTTGCGCGGCATGTAACTAATACCATACGGGATTCGCCAGAGGGGAGTTTTATGATGGCATATCGTCCTTCACGCGAGGTGAGCTGCGCATAGGTACCGGCAGACCGGGCCATAATGCCTCCCTGTCCGGGATGCAGCTCAATGTTATGAACGATTGTACCAAGAGGTATTTTGGCTAATGGAAGTGCATTACCGATTTCGGGAGCGATGTCTGCACCAGAAAGAACGGATTGTCCCACCTGGAGACCATTCGGTGCAAGCATGTAACGTTTTTCCCCATCGGCATAGATTAACAGGGCGATGCGAGCAGTACGATTAGGATCGTACTGGATCGAATCGACCCGTGCCGGAATACCGTCTTTCTCTCTTTTGAAATCGATCACACGGTATTTCCTCTTATGCCCTCCACCTATATACCTCATTGTCATTTTACCGGCGCTATTGCGACCACCGGTACTCTTCATGGGCCTTAACAATGATTTTTCAGGTGTGTTGCCAGTTGTAACGGTCTCAAAGGTACCTGCAATCTTGTGCCTTTGTCCCGGAGTTACTGGTTTTAACTTTCTAACTGCCATCTCTTAATTTAGATATTGCTGTAAAAATCAATACTATCTCCTTCGGATAATGTAACGAGCGCTTTCTTATAAGCGTTCATCCGTCCGGTAATAACCCCACCTTTTGTAAAACGGGATTTTAATTTTCCGGCATACACCATTGTGTTAACGGTGACAACCTTAACGCCATAGATCTCCTCCACGGCCTTTTTGATCTCGTGCTTGTTTGCCTTCTTATCTACCCTGAAACCATAACGGTTATACTTCTCCGTGATGAGGTTCATTTTCTCGGTTACGATTGGGCGAATCAAAATATCTAACATTATCTTTCGCGTTAAATCTTGAATAATTCTTCTACTTTATTCACAGAACTTTCAACCAAAATGATCTTATTGGCGCGCATTATCTTGTAAGTGCTTAATTCTGAGGCTATTACAATCTCTACGTTCTGTAAATTTCTGGAGGACAAATATATATTTTTATTTGCTTCCGGTAACACGATTAGTGATTTTTTATCACTAATGTTCAGATTATTCTGAATTGCAGCAAATTCCTTAGTTTTTGGGGCTTCAAAGGAAAAATCCTCGAGAACCATGATACCATCGGATTGTGCTTTATAGGTCAGTGCCGATTTACGTGCGAGCTCTTTCAGTTTCTTGTTCAGTTTAAAACTGTAATCTCTTGGGCGTGGACCAAAAATACGTCCTCCCCCACGGATTGTACCCGATTTTCTGCTACCTGCACGTGCGCCGCCGGTCCCTTTTTGACGTTTGATCTTACGGGTTGAACCCGCAATTTCACCACGATCTTTAGCTTTGTGTGTACCCTGACGCTGGTTGGCCAGGTATTGTTTCACGTCGAGGTAAATCGCGTGATCGTTGGGTTCTACCGCGTAGATTTCTGCATTGAGTTCTACGTTTCTGCCGGTTTCCTTCCCTGCTGTATTAAAGATTGCGATTTCCATTACTTCTCGAGAATTAAGTATGAACCATTCGGTCCCGGTACGGAACCCTTAACTATCACCAGATTATTCTCAGGAATAACTTTCAAAACTTCGATGTTCTGAACAGTTACCTTGATACCACCATGACGACCAGCCATGCGCATTCCTTTGAATACACGTGAAGGGTACGATGATGCACCTACAGATCCCGGTGCACGCAGCCTGTTGTGCTGACCGTGAGTGCTCTCCCCGACGCCACCAAAACCGTGACGGCGAACAACACCCTGGAATCCTTTTCCTTTTGAAAATCCCGTGATATCGATAAAATCTGAAGGTTCCAACAGATCTACTGTAATGATATCTCCAAGCTTTACATCCCCTCCGAAACTGCCGAATTCGGCAACTTTTTTCTTCGGAGCAGTACCGGCCTTTTTGAAGTGGCCGATTTCGGGCTTTGTCGCATGTTTCTCTTTCTTATCCAGAAAGCCTAACTGAATCGCTTCATATCCATCTTTTTCGATGGTACGAATCTGCGATACAGCACATGGACCTGCCTCAATCACAGTGCATGGGATGTTTTTCCCCTCAACACTGAATACGGAAGTCATTCCGATTTTTTTTCCAATTAATCCTGGCATTTTTTACTGATTAAGCAGTTTAATAATTACACTTTGATTTCTACCTCGACCCCACTTGGCAATTCAAGTTTCATTAGGGCATCGATCGTTTTAGCGGTACTACTGTAAATGTCGATCAACCTTTTGTAGGATGACAGTTCAAATTGCTCCCTTGATTTTTTATTTACAAAGGTAGCCCTCAAAACGGTAAAAATTCTCCGGTGGGTTGGAAGCGGAATTGGTCCGCTTACAATTGCACCCGTTGATTTTACGGTTTTGACGATCTTCTCCGCTGATTTGTCAACCAGATTGTGATCGTACGATTTCAGTTTGATTCTAATTCTCTGACTCATGATAAGAACGTATTTATATATTGTTTTATAACAATTCTGTTTTGCCTTTAACCGCTTCGAGTACTGCAATGGCAATATTCTTGGGGACTTCGGCATAATGTGAAAACTCCATCGAAGAAGTTGCACGCCCTGAAGAGAGGGTACGCAAGGTAGTTACATATCCAAACTGCTCGGCAAGAGGAACTTTTGCCTTCAGTACACGGGCTCCGAATTTGGAATCCATACTTTCGACATGTCCCCGACGGCGGTTCAAATCCGAAACAATATCACCCATGTAATCGTCAGGTGTTACCACTTCAACCTTCATAATTGGCTCGAGCAAAACTGGTTTTGCTTTGGAAGCGGCATTTCTGAAAGCCTGTTTTGCGCAAAGCTCGAACGAGAGCGCATCGGAGTCAACCGGATGAAACGATCCGTCAACAAGGGTAACCTTAAGATTTTCAATTTTGAATCCGGCAAGCGGTCCATTATTGAGTGACTCTTTGAATCCCTTTTCAACGGCCGGGATAAATTCACGCGGGATAGTTCCCCCTTTGATCATATCCACAAACTGTAAGCCGGAGAATCCTTCGTCTACAGGACCAACCTTAACGCTGATATCTGCATATTTACCACGACCACCACTCTGTTTCTTGAATACTTCACGAAGTTCAACCTCCCTGGTAACAGCTTCCTTGTATGAAACCTGGGGAGCACCCTGGTTACATTCCACCTTGAATTCACGTTTCAGACGATCGACAATAATTTCCAGGTGAAGCTCACCCATACCACGGATCACTGTCTGACCGCTGTCTTCGTCCGTTCTGACCTGGAAGGTCGGATCTTCTTCAGCAAGTTTTTGCAACCCGTTGGATAATTTGTCGATATCGTTTTGAGTTTTAGGCTCGATTGCGATACCAATTACCGGTTCAGGGAAAGTCATTGACTCGAGAATAATCGGATGGTCCAGGCTACAGAGTGTATCACCGGTACGGATATCTTTAAATCCTACAGCAGCACAAATATCACCGGCTTCGATGATATCGCGCGGTTGTTGTTTGTTGGCATGCATCTGGAAAAGACGTGAGATACGTTCTTTTTTGCCTGTACGCATATTCAATACATAGGAACCTGCATCAATTTTACCGGAATAAACACGGATAAAACAGAGGCGGCCTACGAATGGGTCTGTTGCAATTTTAAATGCCAGTGCGGCCAATGGCTGATCAACTGAGGGTTTCCGCTCAATCATTGCATCTGTATCGGGATCTTTTCCTTCAATAGAACCAATATCGAGCGGATTTGGAAGATAAGCGCAAACGGCATCGAGCAATGTCTGAACACCTTTGTTTTTGAAAGCAGAACCGCACAACATTGGAATAATAACTCCTGAAAGTGTCGCTTTACGAATAACCGAGATAAGTTCATCTACGGTGATACTGTCAGAATCGACGAAGAATTTCTCCATGAGAACTTCATCCTGTTCAGCGACAGATTCAACCATTTTATCACGCCATTCTTTAGCCAATTCATACAAATCAGCAGGAATCTCTTCGATATCGTATTCAGCACCCATGGCCTCATTGTGCCAGTATAGCGCTTTCATGCGGATCAGGTCGATGATCCCTTTGAAATTTTCTTCAGCTCCGATGGGAAGCTGGATTGGAACCGGATTTGCACCCAGTTTGTCCTTGATATCACTGTACACCCGAAAAAAATCGGCACCTGCACGGTCCATCTTATTAATAAAGGCGATTTTTGGTACGCCATATTTTTCAGCCTGTCGCCATACAGTTTCAGACTGCGCTTCTACACCACCTACGGCGCAAAATGTAGCCACGGCTCCATCAAGTACCCTGAGTGAACGTTCCACCTCAACGGTGAAGTCAACGTGCCCCGGAGTATCGATAATATTTATCTGATGGACAATATCATTATACGTCCACTCCGTGAAAGTCGCAGCAGAGGTAATAGTGATACCGCGTTCCTGTTCTTGTGCCATCCAGTCCATGGTCGCAGCTCCATCGTGTACTTCACCGATACGGTGAACTTTTCCGGTGTAAAACAAAATCCTCTCGGAGGTAGTTGTTTTACCCGCGTCGATGTGAGCCATGATACCAATGTTCCTGGTATTTGTAAGATCCCTTTTAGCCATTATATATGATACTGATATCTACTGTGTATGTCAAATTAAAACCGGAAATGAGCAAACGCGCGGTTTGCTTCAGCCATTCTGTGTGTATCTTCTTTCTTTTTGAATGCCCCACCCTCTTCGTTATAGGCGGCAAGCGTTTCTGCTGCCAGCTTTTCGGCCATAGAGTGACCTGAACGTTTGGTTGCATACTGGATCAGGTTGTGCATAGAGATAGCCACTTTACGTTCCGGACGGATTTCCATCGGAACCTGAAAGTTGGCACCACCCACACGTCTGCTCTTTACCTCAACAGCTGGGGTAATATTCAGCAAACCTTTTTTCCAAACATCAAGCGGGGAAACTTCATTGTCTTTCATCTTTTTCTCAACGATGTCGAGTGCATCGTAAAAAATCTTGAAAGCAATCGATTTCTTGCCATCGAACATCAAACTGTTGACAAACCTGGTCACCAGTACATCTTTAAATTTTGGATCAGGCAAAATGATCCTTTTCTTGGGTTTTGTTTTTCTCATCTTAGTTACACATTGTTTGTGTTATTCGAATCGGTTGTTGTTCAGTCTTCAGTTTAAATAGTCCGCTCATGGCAAACCCTTACTCAACCAAACCTCCAAACAAATAACTAATTTTTAATTACTTTTTCTTTTTGGTAGCGGCTACAACTTGTCCTGGTTTTGGGCGTTTTGCTCCATATTTCGAACGGCGTTGTTTACGACCTTCAACTCCTGCGGTATCGAGTGCTCCGCGAATCAGGTGATAACGTACTCCGGGAAGATCCTTAACACGGCCGCCGCGGACAAGCACGATAGAGTGCTCCTGCAGGTTGTGTCCCTCTCCGGGAATGTACGCATTAACCTCCTTTTGATTGGTTAACCGAACCCTGGCCACTTTTCTCATCGCCGAGTTTGGTTTTTTTGGTGTAGTGGTGTAAACACGAACACATACACCCCTTCGCTGCGGGCAAGAGTTCAGCGCCGGAGATTTACTCTTATCTTCGATACTAACCCTTCCTTTACGTACTAACTGTTGAATAGTAGGCATAAACGTTTTTAAATTTTTGAATTATATAATACACACGAAAATGAACTCAAATCCAAGCCATTTTAAATGAACGACCCACCCGATAACCAATTCCGACCGGACGGATCTTCCCCAAAATGGACTGCAAAAGTACACAAATTCACAATAAAACAATCAATCGGTTGAAAAAAAAGCACTTTTATTCAAAAGTTTACGCTATTAAGATTCACCCGGTTGAAAAAAAAGTGATGATTCCCTTTCCGGAAGCCATTCAAATCTGCCGGTATCACCGTTTCATTGATGGATTAACGGTTCGGGCTGAAGAATAATATATATTTAAAAACATGTTTATCGCCCTGAATAAAATCAAGCCCTTCCGGCCATGGTCAGTTAAAGGTTATATATCAGGCTAATGTATGGCTAAACCGACAAAAAGTTCGCCTGTTGCAAAAATGTTACGATTATTGGAAATTTTCAAAATTTTTCTATTTTTGATGTCATTGTACAATAATCATCCCAGTCAGGAGGGGTATAATCAGACAACATTTATTTAAACCATTTTCCCGCCTGACTTTAGAATGACAGCCCCTGCAGGAATAAACCATCCCAGGATCCAACGAGCTGTTTATGCTTGATTATTAATCGTTTATTATTTTTGTTTGAGTTTGGGGTCTTTAAACAGATCTCATTTTTACCAGTGTTGATGAATTAAGTTGAGTTTCGAACAATAGATTCTTGAATTTTTATCTAAATTTTATCACATGAAAGTATTTCAAACTAATGAGATCCGGAACATTACTGTAATTGGTAATTCCGGCGCCGGGAAAACCACCCTTGTTGAGACGATGCTCTTCGAGGGTGGTATTATCAGTCGCAGAGGCGATGTAAAAAGCAAAACGACTGCATCAGATTACAATCTTGTAGAACAGGAATATGGCAATTCGGTGCACCCGACAGTCCTATACACCGAATTTGAAGGCTGCAAGATTAACATCATCGATACTCCCGGGATGGACGACTTTGTCGGCGGTGTAATCCCTGCACTCAGCGTAGCTGCCACCGGTCTCCTGCTTTTCAATGCCGTAAACGGAGTTGAAGTTGGAACCGAGATTGCCAACCGGAATGCTGAAAAATTCCACAAACCCCTGATTTTTGTGATCAACCATCTCGATCATGAGAACAGTAACTGGGAAAATACGATTGATATGGCTAAAGCCACTTTTGGAAATAAGCTGGCGATCGTACAATACCCGTTAAATCCGGGTCTTAGTTTCAATAAAGTTATTGATGTTCTGAAAATGAAAATGCTCCAGTGGGGACCAAACGGAGGGGCACCCGAAGAACTGGATATTCCCGCGTCGGAACGCGAACGAGCCGAAGAGGTTCACAACCAATTGGTTGAAATGGCTGCTGAAAACGACGAAGCCTTAATGGAGCTTTTCTTCGAGCAGGGGAACCTGAACGAGGATGAAATGCGGAAAGGGATTAAACTTGGGATGCTCGACCGGAGTCTTTATCCGGTTTTCTGTACCTGCGCTGCACGCGACATGGGAATCCGCCGCCTTATGGAATTTATTTGCAATGTTGCCCCACATCCGGGAGAACTTGCACCTGTTGAAACAATCGACGGGAGACTGATTAAAATGGACATTCATGGTCCAACTTCTATTTTTGTATTCAAAACTTCCATCGAGCAGCATGTCGGAGAGGTTACCTATTTTAAAGTGATCTCAGGAATTTTAAAAGAGGGGATGGATCTGGTGAATACCACTAAAAATTCGAAAGAGAGGATCTCTCAGATTTATGCCGTAGCCGGCAAGACCCGCACCAAAGTGCCGGAGATGCAGGCAGGTGACATTGGCGCCACGGTAAAACTGAAAGACGTTAAACATAACCACACACTCTGTGAAAAAGATGCCGAAATAAGCTTTCCGCCGCTTAAGTACCCGGCTCCCCGGTACACCACCGCCATCAAGGCAGTCAGTGAATCTGACGAAGAGAAGATGGGGGAATACCTGCATAAGCTTTCCGAAGAGGACCCCACTTATGTCATTGAATATTCAAAGGAACTCAAGCAAATCCTGTTACATGGTCAGGGCGAATACCATATTAATACCTTGAAATGGTATTTCGACAATGTGTACAAAATTGACATTCAATTCCTGAAACCAAAAATCCCATATCGTGAAACAATCACCAAAACAGCACCCGGCGATTACCGTCACCGCAAGCAGAGCGGCGGATCGGGGCAGTTTGGTGAGGTACATATGGTGATAGAGCCTTATGAAGAAGGGATGCCAGCCCCCGACATGTATAAGATTGACGGCAAGGAGATGAAGATCAGCTTACGCGGAACCGATGTCACCGATCTCCCCTGGGGTGGGAAGCTTGTGTTCTGCAATTGCATCGTCGGCGGTTCTATTGATGCCCGCTTTCATCCTGCCATTCTAAAGGGGATCATGGAGAAGATGGAGGAAGGTCCCCTAACCGGCTCCTATGCCCGGGACATCAGGGTGTGCATCTATGACGGAAAGATGCATCCGGTTGACTCGAACGAGATTTCATTCCGTCTGGCGGGACGAAACGCCTTTAGTGCTGCATTTAAAAATGCCGGGCCAAAGATTCTTGAACCTATTTATGATGTGGAAGTTTTGGTCCCTGCCGACCGGTTGGGTGATGTGATGGGTGATCTTCAGGGGCGCCGCGCACTAATTATGGGAATGAGCTCCGAAAAAGGTTTTGAGAAGATCCTGGCTAAAGTTCCGCTAAAGGAGATGGATAAGTATGCAACCTCCTTAAGCTCCATAACCCAGGGACGGGCTATGTTCAAACTAAAATTCGCAAGTTACGAAAAGGTGCCTGCTGAAATTCAGGAAGAGCTGCTCAAAGCATACGAGGCAGAACAAGTCGAAGATTAAACTTCTTTAGTAAAAAAAAGCCGGATAAAAATTCTACATTTTATCCGGCTTTTCTTATTGTAAGGGTTTTATGCGTTAAAAACCTCTTTTATTTTATCGGTATAATCAAGTTTTTCCCAGGTGAAAAGCTCTACCTCTTTTACAATTTCCCCAAAATATGGAGAGGAGTATTTTTTGATAATCGTCTGAGGAGTACGCCCCATGTGCCCGTAAGCCGCTGTCTCTTCATAAATCGGATTGCGCAGTTTAAGCCTCTCCTCGATTGCGTAAGGACGCAGGTCGAAAATTGAAGCTATTTTCTCAGCTATCTCGCCGTCGTTCAGAGCAACCTTAGCTGTTCCGTAAGTATTGATATAAATATTAACAGGTTGTGCCACTCCAATGGCATAAGCGAGCTGGACCAAAATCTCATCGGCAATGCCGGCAGCCACCATGTTTTTGGCAATGTGCCGCGCAGCGTAGGCAGCTGAACGGTCTACTTTCGAAGGATCTTTACCTGAAAAAGCTCCACCGCCGTGTGCGCCCTTCCCGCCATAAGTATCAACAATTATTTTTCGCCCTGTGAGACCCGTATCGCCATGAGGACCACCAATTACAAATTTCCCCGTAGGGTTGACGTAAAGAATGTAACCTGAGGTAAACAATTTCTGGATAGATTCGGGCAATTTGGCCATAATTGCAGGAATCAGGCAGCGCTGAACATCCTCCTTTATCTGGTCGCACATGGCCTGATCTGTTTTTGCCTGAGCTGCAGCCGAACCATTCTCCGGCAATAAGAACTCGTCATGCTGTGTCGAAACAACTATTGTATGAACCTTTACGGGCTTATTGTCTGAATCATACTCAATGGTTACCTGTGATTTTGAATCGGGACGCAAATAAGTCATGACCTGCCCGGCCCGACGGATAGCCGCCAGCTCCTGCAGTAACAAATGTGACAGATCGAGCGAAAGGGGCATATAATTCTCCGTCTCAGAGGATGCGTACCCAAACATCATCCCCTGGTCTCCGGCTCCCTGATTCTCGCGGTCGGTCTTGTCCACACCACGATTAATGTCCGGGGATTGCTCATGCAAGGCAGTTAATACACCACATGAATCGCCGTCAAACTGGTATTCTGCTTTAGTATATCCAATCCGGTTAATCACCCGGCGAGCCACTTCGCGCACATCCACATAGGTTTGCGATTTAATCTCTCCGGCAAGGATAACCTGACCCGTGGTAACAAGTGTTTCACAGGCCACTTTGGAATTAGGGTCATACGCAAGGAATTCGTCAAGCACTGCATCTGAAATCTGATCGGCTACTTTATCAGGGTGCCCTTCAGACACCGATTCTGAGGTAAAAAGATATCCCATAATATTTATAAATTGATAACCTGAAGTCTCAGGCTGATTAATAATTAATAAATTACAGCGATATTTGATTGATGGAAAGTAGTCAAAAAATTTGTTTTAGCATTTTTTTCAGTGGTTGCAATCAATCAAATTTATCCACAATAACCCTGCAAAGATAAAGTCTTTTATTTATTTCTGCAAATTAGAAAACTAATTTAATATCCTGCCAGATTACTTTAACACAATTAGCTTTGAGGACATCATTTTCCCGCTCCACCTCATTACGCAATAATAGACTCCGGTAGGAAGTGAATGCTGGTACAATACTGTTTGCGTGATCCCGGCCTCTGCCACTGAATCGAAAACCCGTGCAATAAACTGGCCGGTCATTGAGAAAATCTCAAGTTTTACCTCTCCGTTTTTATCGGTTTGAAAATCGAAGTTCGCTAAACCCACATTTGGATTGGGATAAACTTTAAGTTCATTTGTGGTTTGGCCCAGGTCAAGTTTAGTAACCGGGGTATCGACAGTTGCCGCCACTTCGGTAGTATCTGAAGGGATGGCGATCGATTTCAATGCGTTGACAGCAACGGTTCTTGCAATACTTGCACCGCATCCGTTGGAAGCGGTAACACTCAACGTGCCTGAAGTTGCGGTAAGTGAAAAACTGACCAGTACTGAATTTGAAGTTCCCGTAATTGTTGCTCCATTGCCGGAATAGCTCCACTTATAGGTTACACCTGAAACCAATGGAACGGTGTAGACTACATTCGACTGACCTATGTTAATTTTGCTCGATGATGTCGTAAATTTGCCGGGTTCAGCCGGTGGTGAATTGACGATTACGGTTGTACTCACACTATTGCTGCAACCATTATTATTTGTGACGGTGTAAAGGATGGCGGCTGTTCCACCTGAGATGCCAGTAACTACTCCGGCAGGACTGACCGTGGCCAGAGCAGGAGCAGAAGTGCTCCAAACACCCGAAGTGGTTGCATCGGTCAGAAAAGTGGTATAGCCCATACATACTGATGTATTTCCGTTTATCGCTGCCGGGGCTGCAGGCACAGCATTGACCACTACAGATGCATTACCCGTCATTACTGATGAACAGGTAGTGGTTGTATTTGTAGCTGTAACCGAGTAAGTTCCAGCAGCAGTCTGAAGACCGAAGGATATTGCAGAACCGCTTCCGGAAACTGCACCACCCGTGTTGACACCATTCAACATCAGCTGATACTTAACTCCCGATTGTGAGCTGTTCAATCCAACAGCAACGCCGGTTCCTCCCGCGCAATAACTTCCTCCGCCCGTCAGATTAAAATGATTTGGCAAAGAATTCACGGTGACCGTGATACCTGTACTATTCGAGCAACCACCGCCATTGGTGACGGTGTAAAGAATTTTCACCGTACCGGCAGAGATACCTGTCACTATTCCGGAGGAGGTAATCGTGGCAATTGAAGGGGTTGCACTGCGCCAGACACCCCCGGTCGTAGCATCACCCAATGTAGTTGTACTGCCTACACATACCGATTTGACGCCGCTTATGGAGGCGGGAGCCGAAGGTAAAGCGAGGACTGTAATTGATGCATTGCCGGTCATGGTGCTTGAACAGGTTGTCGTTGCATTAGTTGCAATCACTGTATAAGCGCCTGCAGCGGTCTTCAATCCAAAGCTGATTGGATTACCCGTACCTGCCACGGCAGTTCCTGCATTGACCCCGGCCAATAATAGCTGATAATTAACGCCAGCTTGGGAATTGCTAACCCCAACAGCAACGCCGGTACCACCGGAGCAAAATACTCCGCCGCCGGTTACCTGGTAGATGGCCGGCAAGGCATTTATAGTGACAATTGTGCTCGTACTTGCACTGCATCCACTTGTATTGGAAACCGTGTAAAGAATATTAGCCGTTCCTGAAGATATCCCCGTAACTACTCCCGCAGAATTTATGCTGGCAACTGAGGCGTCAGAGCTACTCCAGACGCCACCAGACGTAGAATCTGTCAAAGTTGTTGTGCTGCCTGCACACGCAGAGGTCCTGCCTGAAATCGTATCAGGAGCAGCAGGAACACTGCTCAAAGCAACAGTTGCATTTCCGGTCATCATATTTGTGCAGGTGGTTGTTGCGTCTGTACCGATAACAGTATAGGTACCGACACCAGTTTGATAACCGAAATCGATTGCTGAACTTGTCCCGGGAACAACGTTGCCTATGTTGGTACCATTCAAGATTAACTGGTAATTAATACCCGATTGTGAACTACTTAGTCCGATCAGAACCCCTGAACCTGCAGTGCAATAAGTTCCGCCTCCCGTAACAGTAAAAAGAACTGGTAATTGATTAACCGTAACAACAGCATTTCCGGCCATTGCATTTGTCAGCGATGCGATTGTATCTGTCGCGTTAACAGTATAGGTGCCTGCCTGAATCTGAAGTCCGAAATTCAATGCTGAACCATTTCCGACAACCGCAACGCCGCTATTAGTTCCATTAACAACGAGCTGATATTTAACGCTGGTTTGTGAACCGGCTAACCCAACAGGAACGCCGATGCCTCCGGCGCAAAATGCGCCTCCGCCGGTAAGGTTTTGAATCACCGGGGGCGATACGACAGTTGCGACACCTTGAAATTCGAAGGCCCCAATATCCGATTTTGCACCGGAAGGACGGGGTGAGCCCGCGAAATCAAAATTAATGAGCGGGTCAACTATCGCACGATCAATCAATGGGGAACCTGCGAGTAATTTGAAATCTGCCGGAGATTTTAAAGTTGGGGAGACAAATTTTACAGAATCGGCATTCCTGGCAAAGTAATTATTTTGCATGATAACTGAAGTTCCTGCATCGAGTAACATGATATATGAATCGATCCCCTTGAAATGGGTATTGCCATTTTGATAGGAATTGTATGCACCGGGATTGATAATGACATTCGAGGATAGCACATTATTCTTGCTAATTAAACTTGCAAAGCGTATTCCATCCGTTTTGGGATTGATAATATTGTTGTTTTGAATATAAAAGGAGGAATCGGGTTCGACCGAAATGTCGGTCACATACATTCCATATTTCCTCTGAGTAGAATCTGTGGGGGCAAAATTCCGCCCAGCATCCAGAATAATATTGTTGAATATCCGGCATCCTCCCAATCCATGGCATTCAATACCGTCTCCATTCCCCTCTGCAATAAAGTTATTATAGCAATCAGCCCGGGTACCTCCACCCATTATTATTCCCGACATTTGAGCATATTCCCCTGCCTGGCTGTCGTAAAGGACGGTATTGTTATAAATCTTACAATTTCGGTAGGCCGAACTCACCTGAATGCCATCCCATCCTGCATATTTAACGATATTATTATATACCTGCACCCCATCGAGCAAGCTTGGGAGCAGTACAGTGTCTTTCCCATTGCATGTAACAGTTTGCCCGTCAAACTTAGTGCTTCCGATATAAAAACCTTCATTTCCGGTATTGGCCACATAATTGTCATGAAATATGGTATTATACTGGGTAAATTTACCTCTGACCGAGGTCAGATCACAGTCGGGGTCGGTCTTGGCATAAATACCTCCAATCAGCGTATTCTGAACCGAAACGTGATCTATTTCAAAATCGGAACTCAATTCTCCAATCCCCATTCCGGCGCCATTGGCAACACGGTTAACCTGAAAACCGTACATCTGAGTTGGATCACCGGTTCCGGTAAATCGAATATACTGACAGTTATGAATAGCAATTCCGTAATAAAAATCGGTATCGATAATGATTGGGCCACCGGTGTTTATCATTACAATTGGGTTACCCGGCGCTCCACGGAAATTCTTAATCAAAAGATAATCTTTATTGCCTCCGGCAAAGTATATGGTGTCTCCGGGTTTAACCGATTTGAATGCACTTCCTGCTCCGTCAATATAAAATGTAGAGGATGGTATCAAATAACTTGCCTGTCCAATAGCGGGTATTAGCAAAAGGAAAAGACAAACCAGAATTTCAAGATTCTTTTTCATGGCAGGGTATATAAGGGTTAATTCTGCTGGCAGCTGAAATGTTACCAGAAACAGGTAAAAAAAATTAACCATTCCGGAAAGCCAGTCAAACCCGGGATATTAATGTTCGGAATGGATTTAAGAACGATTGATAGATTGTAGGCTCAATGAAATTGTAATATTATTCATCAAAAATAATATTATTTTACCTAATGTAAAATAAAAAACGTAAAATAATTAATTATTTTACGTTTTTTATTTTTTACTGGTGAGCCCGCGAATTATCTCATTCTATATTAATCATTAACCTTTATCGTGTGATTTTCAGAAAAACATTTTCAAGGGTTGATTCCTGCTTTTTCAGGGTTAAGATAGTTAAGTGGTTTGCCACTGCAAATTTAAATAAGACCGGACGGAGGTCATTCTGCCCGGCTGCAATGGTGAATACGCGGTCCGAAACCTGATGAATCGCGGTTACACCCTGAATCTCTGCCAATTTATCCCGGTTGACCTGCTCGTCAAATTCAACCATTATTGTCTGTGAATCGTGCGCAGTCAGGCTCTTGATATTTGCCGGAGTGTCAGTGGCTATAATCTTGCCGTGGTTTATGATCATGATCCGGTCACACAAGGCCTCCACTTCCTGTAGAATATGGGTGGAGAACATAACAGTCTTTTCTGTGCTTATACTACGTATGAGCTGCCGTATTTCCAAAATCTGGGTAGGGTCAAGTCCTGACGTTGGTTCATCAAGGACCAGGACAGAGGGATCATGGATCAGGGCCTGAGCTATCCCGACGCGTTGCCTGTAACCTTTTGAGAGCGCCCCGATTTTCTTATGCTGCTCCGTTTCGAGGCCGGTCAGTCCAATCATCTCCCGGATCCGGGACCGGGAAGCTTTAACCGGGTAGAGCCCCGCAACATACTCAAGGTATTCGCCCACATATAAATCTGTATAAAGAGGATTATTTTCGGGGAGATATCCTATCTTTCCTCTGATTTCCATACTGTTTACAGCAATATCCTCCTCATTTATCAGGATTTTACCGCTATCGGGATGAAGAAAACCGGTGATTATTTTCATCAATGTGGACTTACCAGCCCCATTGGGACCTAAGATCCCAACAATTTCACCCGTGTTAATCCGAAAGGAAACGTTATCGAGCGCCCTTTGATTCCCGTATATTTTCGTAACCGATTCAACCAGTACTGACATTGTGGCTATTTTTCAACAAATCTAACTTAAAAACATGAATCAGTTCCATTTTTGTGTTTTTAACAGAACTCAAATATCCGAAATAAAGAATAAATTTGCCGAGGCTATCGACCATAACAGACAACCGGAATGAACAACGAAAATTTTAATTACATCGATTCCCTTTTAAGATTTAAAAGGCAGGATACCGCAACCGTTAAAATCGGGATGGTTACGCTTGGCGGGATGTATCCTATCCGGTTGCAATCGATGACTGACACCGACACCAAAGATACCGAAAGTACAGTAAATCAGGTTATTAGAATACTGGATGCAGGGGCTGACTTTGTCCGTGTAACGGTTCAGGGGATCCGAGAGGCCGAAAACCTAAAGAACATCAGAGCAGAACTTGATCGCAGAGGATACCTGAATCCATTGGTTGCGGATGTCCATTTTAATCCCGCGGCAGCCAATATCGCTATTAAATACGTCCGAAAGGTTCGGATCAACCCAGGTAATTTTTACGATAAACGGGCTAAATTCGAACACCTTCTTTATACCAATGAAGATTACCGAGATGAACTTGCCAAAATAGAAGAACGGTTTGTCCCTTTTATCTCTGAATGCAAGATGCGGGGCACCGCCTTACGAATTGGAGCAAACCAGGGTTCACTTTCAGACAGGATTATGAGCAGGTATGGCGATACTCCTGCAGGCATCGTCGAGTCGGTCATGGAATTTCTCCGAATTTGCAAGAGGGAAGATTACCATAACATTGTGGTGTCAATTAAATCGAGCAACACCCGGACGATGGTTTATACCGTGAGGCTCATGAATTACCGAATGAGACTTGAAGATATGAATTATCCGTTTCATATTGGGGTGACCGAGGCCGGTGAAGGAGAGGACGGAAGGATCAAATCGGCGGTGGGATCGGGAGCGCTCCTTGCCGACGGAATCGGTGATACGATTCGCATCTCTCTTACCGAGGATCCTGCAGCGGAAATCCCCTTTGCCCGAAAGCTCGTTGATGTATTCAAGGGAAGGGAAAACCACGCCCCCATTAAAGCTCCCCTCGTTGCCCAAACAAATCCCTTTGAATATGAACGGCGTTCAAACCGGCCAGTGAATGATATAGGGGGTAAAAAATCGGCAGTCGTTATCGGCAGCCTCAATAAATATACCCGGGAAGAGATACGAACCCTGAATTCGGGAAGTGAACCGGAATATTTCTATGATGGCAAAAAGATTCTCGACCGCGGGAACAAGTCATATCCAATCCTTTCGTGCGAAGATTATCTTTTCAACGATAACTACACGGGGCAAATGCGTTTTGTAAGGATTAACAAGAATAAATACGACGTTTTCAAGGAAGAGAATCCTGAGATCATTGAAAAATTGAAGCGGGAACGTAAAGTTATCCTGATTATGGAGAGCGATAACCTGAACTGCTATGCAGAGATGCGCGCTTTTTTTATGGAACTTGATGCCCACATTGTAAAATGCCCGGTAATTCTTTTCCGCGCATATAAAGAGGATAATTATGAAAATTTGCTGATTAAAGCCTCTACCGATTTGGGCGGTTTATTCATCGATGGATACGGAGACGGCATTTTATTGACTAATGAAGGGAATACGGGTTATAACGAATTAAAAAATCTTTCATTTGGCATTCTTCAGGCCAGCCGGATGCGTGTTACAAAAACAGAATTTATATCCTGCCCGGGGTGCGGAAGAACTCTTTTTAATATAAGAGATACCCTTACCGAGATTAAAAGCAACTTTAATCATTTAAAAAATCTCAAAATAGGGATTATGGGATGCGTTGTAAACGGTCCCGGCGAGATGGGTGATGTTGATTATGGATTTGTAGGTTCCGGAAAAGGGAAAATCAATCTGTACAAAGGTCAGAAATTAATTAAGCGACATGTCGACACCGAAAATGCGGTCGAAGAGCTGAAAAAACTGATCATGGAATACGGAGAGTGGAAAGACCCGATATAGGAGATGGAGGGAGAGAAAAACGGATAGAAAAATTCTGCCTCCTAAAGATTATTCCCTGATTTCCGTTTCTGAATGAGGTACCCCTCTCAGAATTTCCTGGCTCACCAACAATATTTCACCATTTTCAGAAGAAATCGCCCTCACTACCATGGGTATCCTTCTCTTTCATCACCTTTGAGCAATCAAGATCCATCCTAAAACCCTCTGGCATTTCGAATCTTGTCCCCTGCGAATATCCCAAAGTAGGATCGCTATAAATCTTGTTCATAAAATAGCCATAAACCGGAAGAGCCATATTTGCGCCCTGCCCCATGGTAAGCCCTTCAAAGTGAATTGCCCTTAAATCACCTCCGGTCCAGACACCGGTAACAAGTTCAGGGGTTATCCCCATAAACCAACCGTCGGACTGATTTTGTGTGGTTCCCGTTTTCCCTGCAATATCTGCAGTAAGATTTCCGTAAACCAGTCCCTCCCTGCGCAGTCGTTGGCTTGTGCCCTCATTGACAACTCCTTCCATCAGATTAAGCATCAAATAGGCTGTTTTGGGATCGATCGCATCGTGGTGATCGGGAGAAAAGCGGGCCAGAATGTTCCCATTCTTATCCTCAATACGTGTAACAAATATTGGTTTCGTGTAAACTCCATGATTGGCATAGGTGCCGTAAGCGCCAACCATTTCATAAATGCTGACATCAGAAGTTCCGAGGAACATCGACGGAACAGCATCTATCGGACTGGTTATCCCCATTTTTCGCATCATATTTGCCATCGATTCCGGATTAAACTGCTTCATAACCCATCCCGATACCTGATTAACGGAATTGGCAAGTCCCCACTTTAAGGTAACCATCTGTCCGTCGTAATCGGTATTTCCGGAATTCTTGGCTGTCCAGGTGGTTCCATCGGGCAAATAAAAAGTTTGTTCGGCATTTGGAACCATCGTACATGGCGAATAACCGTTCTGCATTGCAAGGGTGTAAAGAAAGGGCTTAACAGTCGATCCGACCTGTCTTTTTCCCAGTTTCACCATATCATACATAAAATATTTATAATTAGGACCTCCTACCCAGGCTTTCACATGTCCTGTCTTTGTCTCCATAGTCATCATCGCAGATCTGAGGAATCCCAGGGAATATTTAACCGAATCAAGTGGAGTCATCGTTGTATCAATTTCACCGCGCCAACTGAACACGGTCATTTCAGCAGGTTTTCTGAACTCCGTGAGAATATCCTGCTGACTAAGTCCCTGACTTTTAAGGAGCCGGTAATGTTCACTTTGTCTGACAGCGATGTTGAGCAGGTTTCTGGATTCTTCATCAGACATTGCATTGGGGAAGGGACGATTCCGCAACCCCCTTAAACGCTGATTGAATACGGGTTGAATTTCTACACTAAGATGCTGTTTTATTGCATATTCAGCGTATTTCTGCATCCTCATATCAATGGTCGAATAGATCTTCAATCCATCAGAATGAATATTATATGGCGTTCCATCCGGTTTTGGATTTTTATGACACCAACCGTACAGGGGATTGGTTATCCATTCAATCGAATCTTCCCGGAATTGCTGGTTTTGCCAGGCACCATATTTAGCCCGGTCAGGTTTCTGAGCCATCAGTGTCGTCCGAAGATACTCTGTAAAATAGATTCCGGGACTTGTTTTAAAATCCTCTTTATGGTAATTAAGCGTTAAGGGCTGTACTTTTAAAGCGTTATACTCTGTTTTTGAGATTGATCCGTATTTACATACCTGATTAAGTACCACATTTCTCCGCTGCCTCACTATTTCGGGTCGCCGAACCGGGTTGTAGAGTGAGGGATTCTTGGCCATACCGATAAGCATTGCGGATTGCTCAAGAGTTAACCGATCCGGGGTTGTTCCAAAATAGATCTGGGCAGCCGATTTTATCCCAACGGCCAGGTTTAGAAAATCAAACTTATTGAGGTACATTGTCAGGATCTCCTCTTTGGTGAAATTCCGTTCAAGTTTAACCGCAATCACCCACTCCCTGAATTTCCGGAATGCCAGGTTTAACTTATGATCCATCTCCTCACGCGGGAATAACATTTTGGCGAGTTGCTGACTGATTGTGCTGCCACCGCCTGAACTTTCATTCCCGGTTACTACCCCCTTGGCCACACGGAGCAAACCCCTGACGTCAATTCCGGAATGGTGATAAAAACGCTCATCCTCAGTGGCAATAAGGGAGGTTATCACATTTTGACTGATTTGCTCATAAGGCACATAGGTTCTGTTCTCCTTGTAGAAAAATTTTCGGATTACCACACCGTCACAGGAGTAAACCTCTGAGGCCAGAGAGGTCTCAATATTTTCCAGTTCATTAAGTGAAGGCATGAACCCGAGTTTGCCATTTGCAACAAGTATAAACAGCAGCATAATCATCAGGATACCAATGCCGAACAGGCTCCAGAATATTTTAAGATAGTAGCGAACAGAGTGATCTTTACCGGACATAAACAGATTTATTTGGAAGCTGCAAACTTACACCAAAAACGCAAAATAATAAATTGCCTCAATTAATTTATTCGTTTGAGCTTTTATAATCGAAGCAGGTTATTTGTTCTAGCGTGGGATGATTTTTATCCTTATCTGAGAGTTTGATCTCATTCGGAGCAAGGATCCAGTCAATGTTGATGGAAGGATCATTCCAGATCAAGCCACCATCCGCTTCCGGATAATAATAATTATCACATTTATAAGAAAATACAGCAGTTTCACTGAGCACGGCAAATCCATGGGCAAAACCCCTGGGTATGTATAGCTGACAATGATTTGCTTCCGACAAACGGACAGACACATGCTTTCCATAAGTCGGGGATCCTATTCTGAGATCTACCGCAATGTCAAGAACTTCTCCCATAAGACATTGAACCAGCTTGGCCTGTGTAAAGGGAGGACGTTGAAAATGAAGCCCACGCAAAACCCCGAAGCCTGATTTGGACTGATTATCCTGAAGAAAATGAACTGCCCCGACATATTGTTCAAAAATATCCCGGCGAAAAGATTCGAAAAAATACCCGCGATGGTCGCCAAATACATCAGGTTCAAATATTAATACTTCAGGAATTGCTGTTGATATTACTTTCATTTTAATTAACTTAATTTTTAATCCCGCACACTGACTGTGAATCTACGGATTACTGAATCGTTTTGATTTAAATTCGCTCTTCCGGCTTGTGAACCGTTAATTGATTGTCCGATAACGTACTGCTTAATAACTGATTAATCGGCAGCCAACCTGATGAGGTATTGTCCGTATTGATTTTTAATCATTGGCTGAGCCAATTGAATCAATTGTTCCTTGGTAATCCACTGGTTATGATAGGCAATCTCTTCCGGACAGGCTACTTTCAAACCCTGACGAGTCTCTATGGTCTCAATAAAGTTGGAAGCCTGGATCAGGGAAGTATGTGTGCCCGTATCAAGCCAGGCAAAACCACGCCCCATGGATGATAATTTCAGCCTCTTCTGGTACATATATTCCTGGTTGACTGTCGTTATTTCCAATTCACCCCTCGGAGAAGGCTTGATTTTCTTAGCGACTTCGATCACAGAATTGGGATAAAAATAGAGCCCCACGACTGCGAAATTAGATTTCGGAACATCCGGCTTCTCTTCCAGGGAGAGAACATTCCCATCCTTGTCAATTTCTGCAACACCATATCTTTCAGGATCCGAAACAACATAGCCAAAAATAACTGCCTTTTTCTCCTCCTTAACGAGTTTTACCGATTCATAAAGCATCCCGGAAAAGCCGTAACCATAAAAGATATTGTCGCCCAGTACAAGGCAGACATCATCGTCTCCAATAAACTCCTCACCAAGAAGAAATGCCTGGGCCAGTCCATCAGGCGAAGGTTGAATTTTGTAGCTGATATGGATGCCCCACTCTTCTCCGGTTCCCAGGAGTCGTTCGTACAAAAAAATATCTTCCGGGGTTGATATTAACAGGACCTCCCTGATTCCTGAGAGCATCAGCGTCGATAAAGGATAATATACCATTGGCTTATCATAAACCGGTAACAACTGCTTTGACACCCCCTTGGTGATCGGATACAACCTTGTACCGGATCCTCCTGCTAGAATTATACCTTTCATAGGTCTTAATTTTATTAACTTTATTTTTAAATTTATTTTTTATTCAAACTTTTTTTTCGTTATCACCAGTAAATCACGAAGCCATTTTATCCTGTAATTTCAGGATTTTGCAACTAATTCCCCTAATAAGTGATCGGTAAATTATCACAACAACCTCTTTTTGTCCTCTTTGAAGAGAATATCCTTATTTAGCCGGGCCAGCAACATGTAAACAGAAACTCCGATTAAGGCTCCAAGTGTATTGGCCAGAATATCGTACAATTCGAATGAACGCCCCAAATGCATCAGATATTGAAAGATCTCCATCATGATCCCCCAGCATACGGCAAAGCAAATTACAACGTAATACCATTTGTGTTTAACTTCAGCATGTAGCGACCAACTGGCCAATACGGCAAGCCCAAGATACATGCACATATGGATAATTTTGTCGGCTCCGGTGAATAATGGCAATTTAGGCAAGTCTTTGGCCGGAAGTAATGACAAAAAGGCCACGCAAGCCAGGTATAGAAAACTCAGTGTTATCCGCAGCCATTGCCGGATAGAGAAAAGGAAATAAATCATTATTAATCCGAGGTGTTTTTATTAACCATTGATCCGTTAAGAAAAGAATGTGCCATTAAATTTCAAACAACTTTCCTGTCTTTTTTTTACAAAGATATTTAATTTAATGCTGATTGAAAAAATAATAGCAACACCAACTACCACAGATTAAATTTCTGAAAAAATGGTTCCTTGGTTAATGGCTGTAATTTAGACATTTGCCTTTTTGTTCTGGCAGCAGTTTGTATGTTTCTGCTGATTTGTCTGGGGTACCCTGGAATCAGAAGCTGCTGGTACGGATCATCGCTTTTAATAAGTTTCCTCTTTCTCAGAATAAAAGCGGGTATCATAAAAAGGACAGTACCAACGACAACAATATAGGTGGTGAGTTTGAGAACCCCGTAGGAATGCATCAAAACGATCAGAAAAATAAATAACAGGTTAGCCCCAATAATTGTATAGGTGGCTTTAATGTGCGAATAACCAAGTGCAAGTAGCCTGTGATGGAAGTGATTTCTATCGGCATTGAAGGGGGATCTGCGATGAACAATCCGTATCGCCATCACCCGGATGGTATCAATTAACGGATAGGAGAGTATGCCAAACGCAATAACTGGAGATGAGGATAAGGCATATGGCTGGGTCTGGTCTATATTAAACTCATTAAAACGAATCACAAGGATCGAAACTGCTGTTCCAAGTAAAAGTGATCCGGTATCCCCCATGAAAATCTTATGCTCCTTTCCGTAAACATTAAAATAGAAAAAACCAGCTACGGCGCCCATGAGCGAAAAGGAGATTATCGCATAATCAAAATGACCGCTAATGAGAAACCAGCCGCCGAAGAACATCGCAATCAGAATACTCAGTCCGGAGGCCAAACCATCGATGCCATCCATCAGATTAAAGGCATTTATGACCACGATCAATGTAAAAATGGTAATAAAAACACTGGGTATCATCCCAATTTCGGTAATTCCAAATATCCCGTGGAGATTTGTAAATCTGATTTTTGCCAGGAAGATGATGATAAACCCTGCAATGACCTGAGCTATTACTTTCTTTAATGGAGTTAAAGTTACAATATCGTCCTTTAAACCCACAAAGAAAATAAGCATCATGGCCACCAGGATATAAGGCCATTCAGGAATTAAGATCCCATATAATCCAATGGTTGAAACAAAAACAAAGCTAAAGAATATGGCAATTCCCCCAAGGGTCGGAACAGGCCTCTGTGCAGATGACCTTCCATTCGGATTGTCGAAAAGACCCAGCCGATTAACGGCATGAACCACTTTCCGAGAAACATAAAGCGAGATACCCGTTGCCAATATAAAACTGAAGATTAACCGTATCGTAA
>Ga0364880_10172_pt1 | contig 37768 bp, 59 predicted proteins | sample ExccelJu500001D3_5_FD_206927 | JGI IMG/M metagenome (GOLD analysis project Ga0364880, IMG submission 206927) | Enriched cells from Trout Bog Lake Hypolimnion, Wisconsin, USA - BchlTB.July30.5000.01.D3 | ecosystem: Environmental > Aquatic > Freshwater > Lake > Hypolimnion/Profundal zone | place... | reverse complement strand
TGGTTGTGCTCAGAACAAACGGAGTCAGAATTCTTAGTCCACCGCCTTCTTTGGCGCTTCCAAGGTTGAAAGGTGCACCGCTGACCAGATTCATAAGGCCATGAAATCCGCGATGAGGGTACGCTTTTGGAGTCACACAGGCGACAAACGTATCCTGGCCGAAGACGCCTACCAGCGGGTCTCTGAAATCCATTGAGTCATCCGGGCCGAATATTTGGTACTTAAGTTCCAGACCCGGATCGAGTTCAACAACGGGCCTGGGTTTGAATATTGAGTTGTAATGGCGATACAGACCAACTACCGCGCTTAGTGCAACCGCATCATAGAAGCCGCAGCTTCTAAGATTATTTAAAAAATGATCTTCACGGGCAAGCGCCTCATCAAGATTTTTTTGTTCAATACTTCTGATCGGAGTTGAAGTTGAAATAATTACCCGGCGAACATTAATAGGAGGTACGTCAGGTTGCCATCCATAATTCAACGATGTGGTTAACAGATTGGCTTTTTTGGCGACCAGCTCTTGAACCAGGACTCCACCATGAGATTTGTTTTTAGTGAATGTTGCAGCAGCTTCGTGGTCAGGGTGACAGAACAGGGTTACTTGTATAACCGCATCGTCTGGTGATGTTTTGGCGATGTTGTGAATGACATCACCAAATTCTGAACCGCCACCAGCCAACGGTGACATTTCATACACGCGGCCAACCATCATCTTGTCACCATCCGCCTTACCAATAATTAAATGAGTATCAGAAGTGTAGGTTTCGAGATTAATGAAGTCACTGGTATTCTGCGACTTGTATTTTTGGCTTTGTACGTTCACGTTTTCTTTCCAGTTAATTACTTTCGCGCGCGAAAGTGATGCTAAAGTTGTTTGCTGTATAACGTTAGAGCGGTAGGGTGCTTATAACGGTTGCAAGCTTCGCAACCGTTACCGCATCCGGATTACGCGTTGATGTTTCGTCCCTTGTTACAATAGACGGGCCGACAACTGCAACGTCCATCACTCCAAATAGATTCATGGAGTTTGCAGCAATTAAATGGGCAAGCTTTGAACATTCCTGGCTGACAACACCGGAATGTTCGCACTTACTACTACCTGCTTAGCCTGTACCACAACATTTGAGTTGAGTGCGACCGGAACACGGGTTGATGTTCCAACCGAAGTAACGATTGCTGGGCCAAGAATTGCGACTGCCATCACGCCAAGAACTACAGATAACATTCCATATCCCTTGCCGTGCGTTATTTGCCATACGGATGCGAACAAGGCAACAAGCGCGAAGCTCAGTACCATTGATGAAGTTAGCAAACCCTTGATCGTGGTTACGACAATATCGAAACCGGACGTTGCAAGGGCAGTACCTCCATTTAATGCACCAGCAGTGCTCAATAATGCAAAACTTGCGAGTATCAAGAATGGTGTGATCTCTAAAGACGGCAAGGAATACTTTTTCATGTAAGCTCCTAGAATGTTCAAACAATTAAAGAGAAACGCTCTGTGTGCTTTTGGCAGTCAAAGCGGCGCTGCTTACAACAGTTGCTTGTTTCGCTTGTACCGAGATAGCGGCTGGGTCACGAGTTGATGTTCCTACTGAAGTAACGATCGCTGGGCCAAGAATTGCGACTGCCATTACACCCAGAACCATTGACAACATACCGTAGCCTTTACCGTGGGTGATTTGCCATACAGAAGCAAACAGTGCCACCAACGCAAAACTAAGAACCATCGTTGATGTCAACAGACCCTTGATAGTAGTCACAACAATATCGAAGCCCGATGTAGCAAGTGCAGTTCCGCCGTTTAGAGCGCCAGCGGTGGAAAGGAGTGCAACACTTGCGACGATCAGTGCGAGTGAAACATTTACGGACGAGAGGCTTTTGGTTTTCATTGATACTTCCTTCTGTTAAACCCGATTAGTTGGGCATGGATTTAGAGCTGTTATCGGACAGCTCTGGGGCCGTTTCGCCATTCTGGCTTTGTGAGCCAGGCTGACTAAAACTGGTGTTGGAATCTTTCTTGTCTGTTTGCAACAAGCTTGGTGTGGTGATTAAAGGGGCGGGTTGCTCGATAGGTCTGTGTGGGTAGGCTCCTGGGATTCCTCCTGTAACTATTCCCTGTGAACCTTGAATCGGAGCTTGCCCCGCCCAATGAGTTGGCACTATTTCTTTATAGACAACCTGATCGCTGGTCAGCATGTCGTTTTTATCGTTGTAGCTCTTGATCCAGACTCGTTGCACTAATGGGCCGATCCGAACTGGGGTTCCGTCCGGTAAAGCGGCAGAAGCGACCATCTGTTGAGCGGCAGGCTTGGTGCAGATTGAGTCGGAAAGTGTGTAGCCGGTAGGGCATGTGAAACTTACAATGCTGGCCGGATTGGTCAGGATTCCGGAACAAGTTGTGCCATTCAGCGTGAATCCGGTCTGGCATGAATAACTTGTTACCGTGGCAGCGTTTGTACTCTGGCATGTATTGCCGGAAACGGCTTGACCGTCAGGACACGTGTAATTAGGTGTAGCCTGACTGGTAGTAAGTTTTGAGCAGGTATTGCCGTTCAAAGCATATCCACTCAAACTGTATTCGGTAGGACATGCATAAATGGGCGTGCCTGGAACAGAGGCTTGTTCCGCCTGAACGTTATCCTGTTTGATTTGATTGGCTTGCACCAACGCCGAATCACATACAACCTTGTCCGCTCCGGTTGCACTCTGGCAATTGCTATCACCAGTTGTGGCTAAAGCGGTAGGATTGGTAGTTTGCGCAGGATTGGTATCCTCCATTTCATGCAGCTCGTAACCGGCTGGTAACTGTGCATTGGAAACGTGGGGTAACGCGGTTGATACGATAGTCGCTTGAGAACCGGTAATTGATACACCGTTAGCCGTTATCAGCGTTGTTTGATCCTTATTAACAGGGGTCGCACCAATATGAAGCGCTTTCCCGTGAGTGCAAGATGTTCCATTTAGCGTGTATCCAATAGGGCAGGCGTAACCGGTAATACTGGCTGGAATAGTTAACGTTCCGGAGCATGTGGTGCCGGACAGCGTTAACCCAGTTTGGCAAGAATAGCCGTTAACGGTGGCTTGGCTGACAATAAAACATGAATTACCGGCAACTACATTTCCTGTGACGCATGAGTAATTAGGTGTGGCCAGCGTGGTAATGGTTGTTGAACACGTTGTGCCATTCAGTGTGTATCCTGTCTGGCATGCATAGTTGGGCACAGCCGGGGCGGAAATCAGGGGGGCAGGAATAACCGCAGCAGGTTGTGATGAGGTGTTCTTAATGCGATGCGTTACAGCTACGCCCATCACATCATACGTTTCATAGCCAGCGGGAACAGCAGCATTGGAAAGTATTTGCGGGTTCGATACGTCAGCTACAGGCTGTTGTGTCGCTGGTACTGCAACTGCATTTACCGGAGCGATCCCGGTGAGTTTATCAATCTCGGCAATGCTCATGCTCTGATCGTAGCGGCTATCGGGGATGTCATTCGACGTTGCGCGTTCTACAGACCGGAAACTATGACAATACGGACTGTCCGGATTTTCTTTCCGGTTGCAATCATACTTGTTATCACCAATAGGGTTGAACATGCTTGCACAACCACCTAAAGAGGCTAGTGCGCTGGCAATAACCGCCATCTTAAAAATCATAGGTACGGGGCGTTGATTTTTCATTTTGTCGCAACCTTTTTGATATTTGTTTTCTTCAATTCAATAGATTCTTTAAGTATCCAAGTAACCCGCGTACCAGCGACCACCTCTACTACGGGAAAAATCTCGCGGGCGTAGTCAAGGTAGAACTTGGAGAGCTGACCGGCTGCTGTACTGACACCCTGACCCACTGCTGAACCAACGATCAAACTTGAGTTGGGTAACTGATAACCTTGGGTTGAACCGCTTGAGGCTGTGCTGTTGTAGGAAGGGAGAGAGGTAGGCGCAAACGCTGATCCGAGACCACTGGCCAGACCCGCCAGAGCAGTCTGCATCAAGATTGCACCCTGCTTGCTAACCACTTTACCGGCAATGCCCAGAGTGCCATCCACATCGAGGGCGTAGGCTTTAACGGGGGCTTCCCATATTTCACCGTTAGGCGCAATGCAGGAGATCGTGTCAGCAATCGCGTTTGCTCGTTCTGTACTCAAAATCGCTACAGCACTTCCCCCCAGGAAACAATCGCCCAACTGAGACAACTTCCAGCCGTTAGGCAGGATCGCATCCCCTTTGAGTCGGGTAACGAAGGGTGCTCCCACATTCAAAGCACTCACAGAGCCGCTTGCCGCTCCGGTCGAAGAGCCTGGCTGCCTTGCATTGATTCCCGAAAGCATGACGCCATCAAGGGCTGAATTGACCGGTATGACAATGCCGGGTTCTTCAGGTGCTTTCTTTTTGGAAACGCTGTCTTCGGATTTCCATATTTTCATTTCAGCCGGTGCGGGACGAGGGGGTTGAATGTTGTTGATCGGAGTATCTTCACCAATGTTGCCGGGTTTTGCCGAACCATTCTTTCCCGGTGCTTTAGTGGGAGGTTCATTAAAATCCACCTTGCCCGGATCAAGCGGTTTATCAAGACTTACTGTTGCTGTTGAATTGACGGGGGCGGCGGCGGTCGTCACAGGAGGCGGTGCTTTAACTGTGCCATCAGCAGCAGCAGGTTTGGTGGACAGAAAATCACCCACACTGCCTTTTGACGATTTAACCATAGCCTCAATCTGATCCAGACGCGTGTTCAAGTCCTCAAGACCCAGATTACGGTTTGTTTTGGGCAATACGTCTAAATGTTGCTTGGATGTGTCCTGGCTACCGGGTAACGTAGTTGTACCTCCTGATGCATCGCCTTCAGCCGGTGTTGAAACAGTGGTGTCCTGATTTTCGGCAGGCTTGCTCTTTTCATTTACGAAGTGATGAATGGTAATAAAAGCAATACCGGCTATCGCTACTACTATCAGGAATATTTTCTTCTTAGGCTCTAATTCCTTCCAGTCATCCATTGCCTCTTTAATTTTGGACATGTTATTTGCCCCCCAGTTTTTGGGCGAACACAATGACAGTCGCTCTTTCGTTCTTTAGCAATTCAGGTTTCGGAAAGATGGAAACTGCTTTGACACGAGGGCCGTCAAACTGTTTTTCGTTCAGCATGAATGGTGTATTGGATGGGTTTGTAACCCCATACACATACAAATCGCCTTCAGAATTGCTCAAACGGCGAACAGCTTCAAGTTTAAGACTGCCAAGAACGATCGGAGGCAAATTGAAGGGAGCCGCTGAATAACCGGAAGGTGTACCTCCAAAAGCGGCTATTTCCATTAGCTCTTGTACGTGAGAAGGAAAATCTGCGCCTTTGGCAAGTTGCTTGCTGGCCAGATGATCCGTTTCATCTACAACAATATAAACCTGTTGGGGTATTTTCTTGGGAATCAGTTGTAAACCAAGTGCTTGTCCACCGGCAGGGTCTTCAATGAAGATTGAAACAGGAACAGGTGTTACGCCTTCGGGGAAGTTGAATGAAACATATACATTGTTACTGTTTGCGCGCTTGTTGATGCTAAGGTAGGAATTGCCGACAATGAATGGATCATTGAATGGTGTAACAATCAGGTCGGGTCCGGTCAGACTTAACAGAATGGGTTGTATACCCTGATTCGCCCAAGAAATTTTATGCGACTTGGATGGGTCGAACGCTTCCATGCTTTCGCCGTCAACATGAAGTACGCCGGGCAGTTCGATTTCCTTGAATGGAATGTTTTTGAGAGAGATAGAAGGATCAAGAGCCAGAGCATCATAGTTCTCAACTTTTTCTGCCTTTTCAACAACGGGTGTTTCTTCTACTTTTTTTGGCTTCGCAATCTTCTTTTTGTGTACTATCTTTTTAAAGACGACGGGTTTTTCCTTGATAGTGTCTGATCCACAAGTTTGCGGAACACATATAGCGGGAGAAGCAGCAACCGCAGAAGCGGCTTGTACGTCAGCTCCCCAGGCTGGGGTAAGCGCAATAAACGCCTGAGTTACCAGAATGATTGCAAAGTAAGATTTCCGCATGCGAATATTGGTCATGATGTCGTATTTGTGTTGGTTCATGATTTTTTGGCGTTTTTCAGCCATTCCGTGTTGTGTTCTCTCTCACCCTCATAGGTCTTTACGTCATCAACTACGATCCGGTAATTTTCCACATGAATGGCGTACTCAAACACGTAAGGCGTCGCTGTATCCTTGGCCGCATTCACCACATGAACATCACCTCTAACAAAATGTTTGTCCAACGCCGCGTCATAGTCATAAGCTCTCAATACAAAGTAATAACTTCCCAATTCCCGTTGAGACAAGAGTTTTGCAACCTGATTGTCAATTTCCTTGCTTATCCGCGTGTACGCGGCTGGGGCCAGATAGGCCTGAAGAAAAGTTTTTAAATATTCAGAATTGCTCGGATTAACTTGGGCAATATTGTTGGTGACAGCATACAAGGTTGCCATCTGAGCTTCCTTGTTCATGTTGGATTTCTCAATCACGGTATTGTTTGGCATGCCCGGCGTCTGCATAACAACAATTTCAGTCTGAAACGCGTGTTTGATCGAGATAAAAACCAGAGCAATTGAAACGCCCAGAATAATTAATCGTAAAATGCGATTTTCGTTTTTCAGTTCGGATAACGACTGGTTGCGGCTAATTAAGTCCATTTTTGTTTTTCTCTAAATAAGGGGTTAACATTTCTTCTTCCTGTTCTGCAAACGCTTTATTGATACCAATCGAATCACCAAAATAAACCACGTTCCTGTCTTTCAAACCTTCCGAATAACCACCAATACCCTTGGTGAATAAGTACGCACGAAAACTGCCCGGTAACTGACCACTTTTCCAGTCAAGATAAAGTTTTGTCAGAAAATATCCACCAGCCGGAATCCCCAGATAAGCAGGCATGCCCCACTTTGCACCTGCAATCAATCCTACAAAAACGCTGGCAATCAACAGAAACGTATCGGTAACTTCCACTCCCAGAAATGCAACACCTGCATTTCCGTATCTTGGTATTTCCTGCAATTGAGGTTCATCACTCATTTGATTTCTCCCAGCTCGGTGCAAACCAGGTGATCCTTCCAGTCAGCGGCTTCGCTGTAGGATAAAACTGGTACGCACACTTTTTTGCCCTGGACGGTCACGCGTGGCCAGTTGATTTTTACATTGGCGTAGATATTTTTATTGACTGGCTTGGGAGTGGCAACGGCTGATTGGGTTAATAAAGCCGCTTTTTTCATTGCCTCGCGCATGGATTGGCGGTAGTGCCAAAGGTCATCCTGTTCCTGAGCAGAAAGGTAAATATATTCCTGTCTCACAGGTTTGCCGACCAAGAAAACGGGAGTAGGGCGCACAGTAGGTTTGCTGGCCCCGTTCGCATAATTTCCTTGTGTGGCCGGACTGACATTTGCCCATCCACCCGCATAATTTCCTTGCTTGATATAGCCTACATCGTCTCGCGCGTCCAGTTCAGAGGAGTATGCGCAATGAATACCTGATGAAAGCAGTAAGGTAATAATTTTAAATATATTTTTTGTATACATGTTCATGGGGTTTTTGCACATTAATTAAATTCTAGTCTATATTTTTGTATATTGCAATAGATTTTTATAATGATAATTTATCCACTCTCTACAACCTCCATATTGCTTGATCCAGACCTCCATTTCCTTCGCTGCCATAGGGCGTGCAATCACATATCCTTGGGCATATTCACATCCCAGATTCAACAACATCAGTCCGTCTTCAATGCTTTCCACTCCTTCAGCAATCACCTTGCAATTGAATGAATGAGCTAATGAGATAACAGTCTTGATGACTTCTTGATCTTGAAGGTTATGTACAACGTCTTTTACAAAGGCTTTGTCTATTTTCAGGTGGTCTGCCGGCAGATTGCGGACATACGACAAGGAAGAATAAGCGGTGCCAAAATCGTCGAGAGCTATTTTCATTCCCATTGATCGACACTTTTTTATAACTGCTATGACTTGCGCATAATCAGTCAAAATAGATGATTCAATAATTTCCAGTTCAAGCATGGAGGGGCTAATGTCGGGATATGCTTCAAAAATAATGCGTATCCAGTCCAGGAAGTCATCACCTATCAGCTCAGACGACATCAAGTTGACGCTGATTGGTATTTTTATTCCCAGTTTCTTCCATCCAACGATTTGTTTGATCGCCTCTTCAATCACCCACGGGCCGAGATCAATGACAACCTCTTTTCCGGTTTTTAAAGCTTTATCAAAAGTGGCTGGATGAAGAACTCCCAATGTTGGGTGTTTCCAACGTAACAAGGCTTCTACACCCATAATCAGCCCGCTAGTCATATCGACTTTGGGTTGATAAAACATCACAAGCTCACCACGCCCTTGAGCGGCATGCAAGGTATTCACTGCTACCTTTCTGTGCCTGATCCGTTCATATAGAGTGGTCATCTTTTTTAACATGCTGTCTCACTTTCGGGTAGTGCCATAAATCTATGCCGGTCTTTTTTCGAAAATTGTTTTTAACTTTGCTTCCAGTGCAATAGGGGTAAAGGGTTTTACGATGTAAGAAGTCACGCCGGATTCTATGGCTTCCATTATGTTTTCCCGTTTCGCTTCAGCCGTCACCAGCAGAACGGGGATATGCTTCAGATCATCGTGTTTCCTGATCTCGCGCAATAATTCAATCCCGGTCATTTTTGGCATATTCCAGTCCGACATCACAAATTCATAATTGCCGGAACGAAGTTTTGACATTGCTTCTACCCCGTCTTCGGCCTGGTGCAGATTGGAATACCCAAGGCTTTTCAAGTACGAACAAACCACACCCCTCATCGAGGCCAAATCGTCTACTACCAATATCTTTTGATTAAATGTGTTAGCCACAACAGTCTCCAAAATGTAAATAGTTATTATTAATAATTTAATTAATGCGTCGCAAAAGCTTGTTGGTAGACGGAGGATGCATGCTGTCTAACGCTGTTACTGCCGGAACGCTGAGCAAACAACTTCAGGGCATTGGCCAAGTCCAGATCGCCCGACACAACACTGTAATCCTCATTGCGCTTGCTTGATCCAAGTCCAATGACAAAACTGGGTGCCACCGTGATGTGATAACGCTCAATGATTTTTGGGTCGATTACCCAGCGGGAGGGGTGCTGTTTGGTGCAACATTCCTGGTTAATCTCTGCTACGAACTTTTGCACTTCCTGAAAATTATTGTCCTTACTGATAAACCCGTTCAAAACCATGACCGAATTTGCAAGACTCGCTTCACGGGCCAGCGAGATAATCTGATCGCGTGGAAGCGTACTGGAGACCACTATGTAGGTTTCCCACTTGGCAAGCATGTCACTCTGCATGGTTTGACAATTCACAGACGGTGCTATCAGGGAAAAAACTACCAACAACGATAATGTGTATTTGTTCATAATTTATGGTGAGACCAGTGGTGCGCAACAGTCTTTACGCTGAAATACAATGTATCCATAATCCTTGTCGGTTGGCCGTGACGATCCAATCTCCTGAAGCATCAAAGGACGACCAATTGGGGTACACATGTTGTCTGGGAATGGAAAGGTACGATTTGTTTTGTATTGACGTTTATCCATGATTAGTTCAGGTATGCCAAAGGCCGTACAGGCATCAAGTGCAGTCTGCCCGGCAGTCGTTTGTTCCGCCCCGGCTGCATGAAGCTTGGCGAATATTCTGGCCAGTAATAAATGCGAAACCTGTTCAGGGGTGTTGGCCGTGGAGACATTCCCAGTCAAAGGGTACATCGGCCCCCATGCTCCGGCTACCCAGAATAGATATTGATTGGGAAAGGTGAACGTTGCCTGAATTGCGTCAGGGGCTTCAGCCGCAATTGAAGCAATCCCGGTAAAGGCGTAGGCATAAGGTGTCAGGATCAAAGCCAGAGAATCATCGCCCCATGTTGGGTCGGCCCAAGATATATAAGGGGTGTCAAAAGAACGATTGTCGAGGCAGGGAGAAGCAGTAATAATTCCAGCGGCAGAGAGGATGGGATTCAGATATTCGTTAGCCTGCATAAACGCTGACTTGCTGTTACCATCAATTGCCGCGTTGTTTACTTTGACCATACCATTTTCAGATGCATTGTAGGGAGGGGGAATGCTCAGGCCTCCTAGCAATGGAAAGCATCCTGGTATATTGGTCACGTCCACCATGTAGCGCGGCTCCCAGAAGCTCATAGGCGTTCCCAATGACAAGGTATTCGTGCAGATGCAGACCGGACTAGGACTTACCCCCGTGTTGTAATCGGTTCCGTCCGTTACTCCCATATTCAGCAGGCCTCCTGCTATAGATACGGGAAACACACAATCCCAGCAAACATCAGTGATGAGATTAGGGAACGACCCGGTACACATGGATAATCCAAATGCAACAGGACTACCCATCATGGAAATGACAAGTGCACCAATAACGAATAATCTTTTCATAATGAAGTAATCCCGAAGTCTATGGCCAGCTTGTCACCCTGTTGATACAACGTGGCTGGCACGCTGTTGATAGAGATCCCGTAAAGTTTCTGGAAGTTGCTAATAATCATTTTTCGTTGATCGAAATAGAAAGGAATACCTTTGCCGGTCCGCCACGGTGCATTCTGATATTTGTAACGCAGCTCAAGCGGAGAACCCGCCGTGAGTACGATTTTGAGGGGTTGTTTCAATCCTCTTTGAATGGCGTAATCAATCTGTCTCTGGTCGCGGCCATCAATGAAGATCAGGCCGGTCATAAGGGGGTTAATGCGCAATGGCTCAATGACTGTCCCGCGCTTTGCTACGACCTGGCCACGCTCGTTGACATAATCTTGCGGCACCACAAATCGCAAATCGTGTACCTCAGTGCGAATTCCGTAGTCACTCTTGATTCCCAGCGGTGCAGGATGTTTGACCGCCTCTGCTACTTTATCCCGGTATTTGCGCCAGAATTCATCCAGTTCCCCACTCGCTTGTTTCTTTCTGGCCTCATCCTTTAGTTGCTCACGACCATCGCGGTCGAGTTCATATGTCTGCCCGGTTGATCCCAAATTTTCGCCGTAAACTATATCGCCGCTTAAAAGCAATAAGACCGAAAACAACCCGATAGACATTTTGATCTTCATTCGAGAACCACCATCACGGGCTTTGCTGGCAACTCAGGCTTGATATGAGGCTTTTCTTCAAGCTTCAGCGGATTAATTATTTTTTTCCGGTGAGGATTGTTCATGGCGTCTATGACTTTTTCAGCATAGATCGTTCTTTTCAGTTCCAGATCGTAACCTTTGCCATTCCCTACCCCATACGCGCCTACCGCACGCCACACAGGGCCGTATTGACGGATAAACCCGGCGAGTATCCATGCGCCCACATTGATATTGGTGCAGGGTTGATGCAAGTCGGGTTCGGAAATGTCGTATTTTTGGAGGCTGTTGAAATTGGTCGGGTGAATCTGCATGACACCCAGAGCGTGCGATTTCGGATTCAATGCTTCCGGGTTGTAATTCGATTCGACTTTTGCAATCGCCCGTAGCAGGTCTTCCTTGACGCCATAGGTCGTGGAGGCATTCGTAAAGCAGTCAGCATGAGCAGTAATGCTTGCTACACCCAGGAATAGGGAGGTAAATAAATACTTACGCATTGTCATTGGACTCTCCCGTTCTTTCTTGTTCTTTCGTCAAGTGACGTGTAGCCGCCGATATGGCAAACCTCAAACCGAAAAGCAGTTCAACACACACTCCCAGAATCACGGTGTACAGTCCTAGAGGGACAATAAATGCCGCAACCGGCCCCAGCTCACTCGCACTGAGTAACATCACAATTCCAGTCAGAATGACGGACATTGCCGATATATGAAATACAAGATATTTGCCCGGTGTTTCCAGGCTGAGAATAATCTTGTTCATTTCGTGGCCAATGAATTAAGTTTTTCGTTGATAACTTCTACTGGTATCGCACCAGGTACAAGACTCCCATCACCAAATATGATTGCCGGTGTGCCCATGATGTGCAATTTATCTGCCAAGGCCAGATTTCTGGATATAGGGTTGTCACAAGTACCGGACTTGGGTAACTGACCTGCGTCCATATAGGATCGCCATGCTTTTTCCTGATTAGGCTGGCACCAGATGCTTTCCGATACTTCCTGTGCTTTTGGATGCAGTTGCACCAGAGGCATAGGGAATATAAGCACCTCAGTATTTTCAAGCTGGTTCAGATCGTGTTGTAGTCTTTTGCAGTAAGGGCAGTCCGGATCGGAAAACACATAAATGCGACGACTTCCTTTTCCCATCTTGATCGCGTCTTTTTCATGCAGCAAAGATATGTCTACCTTGGGCTGATTTTCCGCCTTGAGTTTGGCTGTAATAGACTGCTTGTTATTCAAATCAATCACATCACCATTAATCATCAGTGATAAATCTTCACTAACAAATATCACTTCACCATTTTTAACCACCGACCAGAAGCCGGGGAATGCCTTTTCCACTTTGGCACCTACCGCAGTCGGGAATTTTTCTTCAAGCCGTTGTTGGAAGTCGGCATGAGCTAAAAGACTGAATAGAGTTAAGCTCAGTCCGATAGCGGAAACGAGTCGTTTTTTAATGCAGCTCATATATAGGTATCCTCAAGGTAAATAGTTGTTGGCAAGAACAAAGCCGTAATACACGTTAAGCAGGGCAAGACAAATAATGAATTCACGGGCATGAATGCCGTTGGACAAACGCCAGACACGATAGATAAACAATATCCATAGTGTCGAACAAGCTTTAATCAGAAAGACAGCCGCTTTGAATCCTATATAAGGAGTTAGCCAGTTAATTGCCTGATTGATTTCATGGCGGTCAGAACTGGCTGTGAGCGTGCTATGAATATCGAGTAACTGAAAACAAAGGAGCAGAAGAAGTAATGCTGGCACAACATAACGTGCGCGGGGAATGTATCTGGTAATGCTTTGAATAGACATTTTTTGCCCTTGGTAAGTAAAACAGATAGTATACTAAAATATAGACCATGTAAAGTTTTTTTGATATAATTAACTACTGATAACCAACTAAATTAGGGAGGTACGCGATGGGTAGTTTTACAGATAGTTTATCGTCTTCTTTTAATGACTTGCCGGATGCAAGGCAAAGCAGAAGAGAGGCATTCCGTTACGCCAACGCTACACTTGCTCTGGATGGATTGTTAGTTGACCCGCAACAACTTGCACGGCAAGAAGAAATCATTCAGGGAAATCTTACTGTGAATCAGGCGATAGCTCTTTGCGTTGCTCAATATAGCGAGGTTGAATAATGGCTACCGCTAATTTGGGAAATTATCTTTATGATAATTCTAATGTGCTAGTTAACAAGCCAGGCATTAAGGATCAGTCCAAGCTGGACACTTTTGAACGCGAGACCACTTCATACCGTTTGTCAGAAATGAAAGAGAGTCCTGTCAAAGGACAGTTTGATCTTCCGCACATGCAAGCAATCCACTCGCGTATTTATCAGGATGTGTACGACTGGGCCGGTGAAGTTCGTAACGTCAATGTCTCTAAGGGAATGACACAAGGGGGGCAAATTTCATTTACTCCGTTTTCCGATTTGAACAAAGGTGCTGCTGAGATTCAGAAAACAATAAAGGAAGCGAACTTTCTGCGCGGGATGGATCGTGAAGAGTTTTCTACCAAAATGGCCGATGTCTACAAAAAAGTAAACGACCTTCATCCCTTCCGCGAAGGCAACGATCGCATGGCGCGGGAATTCATGAATCAACTGTCTGAGTCTGCCGGATACCATCTGAATTACTCAGGTATCAGTAAACAGGAATGGAACTATGCCGCCAATGAAGCTGCACGTGGCAATTTGGAACCAATCGGAGCGGCTTTCAAAGAGATTTCCACACCTCAGCGTGCGGCTGCATTTGACAAACTAGACCAGAACCCGGCTCTGGCCATACACCCCGAACTGGATGGTGCATTCAAGAAGTATTACGAGGCTGAGACTGGAGGGAAGGATGCTGATGCAGAAAGGACTCTTGTTTCTAAAGAACTGCATCGAGGCAAAGTAGTTGAGGGCGGTGTGACGCCTGAAGAATCTCTCAAGGTAATTGAGCATGCTGCCAAGGCGAGAGGATTAAAAACGCTGGATGCTGGTACCGGAAATCTTGGCACCAAACACGCAGGAACCGTTGTTGCACAATCTAGTCACCACATGCTACTGAAGGTGGACGATAACACTGCAATCCGTTTTGAGAAAAAGTCGCTGGACAGCAATCTTCAGTTAAAAAACGGCGACAAGCTGACGTTACAGAATCAGGAATTAAAGCAGGACAAGGGCAAAGAAATTACCGAGTCAAAGGGGATGGAACGAAGTCCAACACAAAGAGGGGGGTAGATCATGGCTTTTTATCGTATATCAGGGCGCAATGTGCAGTCGGATGATCCTAATTTTGAAGCATTGATTACCCCTTTGCATGACACCAAAGAAAGACCCTTATGTTTGTGTCGTGATCCAGGTCTGGAAATGTATGTAGCCAAGATCAACAATCATTACATACTCAAACGCATGCCCAACAGCGGCGTGTCTCATTCGCCCTCCTGTGATTCCTATGAACCACCACCCGAATTGTCCGGACTGGGGCAAGTGATGGGTTCGGCCATCGAGGAAAATGCAGAGGGGGGCAATACCTTTTTGAAGCTGGACTTTTCTCTTAGCAAGGCCGGCCACCGCAATATGCCTGTACCTTCCGGAAAAGAATCCGACACAGTAACAAGCAATGGCAATAAGCTGACTTTGCGCGGATGCCTTCATTATTTATGGGGAGAGGCAGAATTTAACCGCTGGTCTCCCAAAATGCAGGGAAAGCGCAACTGGAATGTCATTCGTAAATATTTGCTTCAGGCGGCAGAAAACAAGACCACCAAAGGTTCTAACTTTGCCGACCTTCTCTATATCCCTGAATATTTCGATTCCGAGAAAAAGGATGAAATTTCACAACGCCGTCAAGCACACCTGATGCGGATCGCCGCCCCTGAAAAAGGTGCGCGGAAATTGATGGTGGTCGTGGGGGAGGTCAAGGAAATCGGTAAGGCTCGTTATGGAATGAAAGTCATAGTAAAACATTTACCTGATTATCCGTTTCAGCTCAGTGACGATTTGCATGCCCGGTTAATCAGACGCTTTGAGTTGGAGCTAAGTTTGTGGGATGCACATGCCGGTAGTCACCTGATAATCATTTCGACTTTTGGCGTTAATCCGGTAGGTGTGGCCAATCTTGAGGAGATTGCCCTGATGGTCGTGAACGATAACTGGATACCTTACGAGAATGCCTACGATCACCTTTTGCTGGATGCGCTGACCAAACAAAGACGCAGGTTCATGAAGGGATTGCGCTACAACATGCCCCAGTCAAAGCCTTTAGCCGCAGCCGTGTTGACTGATATGGAACCCAAACCGCACGCACTCTACATTACACCAATAGGCTCATCACAAGAATTCGTTGACGAACAAAAAGCGTTGATCGAGGAAAGTGAAATGCCTTCTTGGGTTTGGGATGCTACAGCCGGTGCTATGCCAGCATTCCCGCAGGTACAAGCGGCTGTTGTTGCGCCTGTTCAAGAAAAAAATGCACTTTTTGACAAACCTCTTTTTGACTGATAAATATGATAACTTACCCCAGTATGACTACGAAATTAATTGTGGTACCAATGTTGCTGTTGGCCACAGCAAGTTGTTTTGCTTCCGATCTTCCCGATCCGTCACTTACCCCAGGTGCTATTAACCCTGACGTTACTCAAGAGAATATCCATAGCACTGTCTGCGTGAAAGGATGGACTAAGACGGTGCGACCGCCTGTGTACTACACAAACAAACTGAAAAAATATCAAATCAGGGAATACAGTTATTCAAACACCAATCCACGCGACTATGAGGAAGATCATCTAATCCCGCTCGGTGCGGGGGGAAATCCGACCGACGTCCGTAATCTCTGGCCACAGCCACGCCTGTCTGAATGGAACGCTGAACGCAAAGACAAACTAGAGTTTGCCATGCTCATGGGGCTGTGTCATGGCGAAGTTAGTCTTGATGAGGCACGCCGTGCATTCGCTACAAACTGGATAGAGGCTTACAAACGATATGAGTCTCTTCTAGCTCGCTATCATCATGGGTATGCCGATTGAAACAATTGAAACAGAAGTCTTTGAACTTTCGCGCGCGAAAGTAAATGGCTTAAAACCGTCTAAAGTTGAACTAATTAACCAACAAAAAGGGGTCTGCAATGAAAAAAAGATTGATTGTCACAACAGCATTAGTTGTTTTAACTGCCTCTACATCATCTATTGCCCAGCAACAATCCTTTCCACCTAATGGATATGCGCCAAATGCTAATGGAGAGCAACACCAGGATCGCAGGGAACATAAATTTGAAGAAAAGAAAAATGAAATTATTCGAAATCTTCAGAATAGGCTTTCTTGCGTAGAGCAGTCACATAACCCGGAACAGCTTCATTCGTGTTTCCCAAAGAGGGGCGCTTGATCCTTTTTTTCTGAACTCAGACCAGCATGACTACACAACAGGAATTTTTACGCGAAGCCGCTACCACTCTGGGGCTTTCCATACCTGAACTGGCAAATCGGATGGGAGCGCCAATAGAGACACTTGTTCCTTGGATATTACCGAAGAACTCACGGGATAGCCGAGAAATGCCGGTAATTGCATGGACGCTGATAAGAGAAATTCTGGCACACGAAAGACTTAAATCCAAACACCATCACTCCAAGAGGTAATCAAATGTATAAATTAATTCCAGTTCTAACCTTGCTGCTTATGTCTCAAGCTAATGCCGACACATTATCTTTGTTTTGCCCTGAAGGTCAGACGTTAGTTGGTACCGATTGTGTGTCAAGAAAACCTGCACATATTATTGGATATACATGTCCGGAAGGCTCGGTATTGAAGGGAACCGATTGTGTAACAACCAAGACCATACCGGCCAGAGTAACGTACACGTGCCCAGCCGGGTTAACGGTGAGCGGTAAGACCTGCATCAAGACACCTGACCAGCCACAACCTAAAGGGGATAAGTCTTGAAGAACGCATTGGTACTTCTTTTTTTTGTTTCTCTGCCTTCTGTTGCACAAGATTTCTCAGAATTTAATGGTGTTTGGCGTGGTCAATCACAGTTTCAAGCAACGATTCGTTCCAAGATTGATCCTTCAGCTCACGCGGTTACAAATATGGCTATTACCATTGATCCTATGGGTAAAATTGTTGGTGTGAGCGATGGGAATGGATGCAAATTATCGGTATTATGTAGCAGCTGCACAATGATAATAAACAATCAGTTACATGTGCTTTGTGTCACACTAGGATTAAATCAGCGATTTAACTTTTTCATCCACAGTTCTACCTATTTCAGTCTTCCACGCAGGGGCGTCATGATTGCTTACAGCTAGACAGTCCCGCAAGAATTCATGAATCAATTTGGGGTTAATTTTCCCTGATGCAAATCCAGCGCTAAATAACTTTTCGAACTGTTCTAAAGTAACTGGCACAATTTGAAGAGCCATTTTCGAATCATCGGACTTATACCAAAAGCCAATTCTTAAAGTTTCTGCCGTGTTGGTGTCAACCTTGTTAGCAATAAATAATCCATACACTCGTTTTCCAGCAGCGTTTTCAACAATACGCGCCACATGGCGGCGAACCGGCTCACCTTCAGCGGCTTCTTGTCTGGAATTATCTGTCAGAGTTACTTCCACAACCAAAATAAACTCTTCAAACTCAAAGATGAGATCCGGGCCGTTACCTGGTGCAGTGCCTACAGGTAGAAAATCTTGATCTATCTTAAATTTTCTCGAATCATATGGCTTGTTTTTAAGGCTGTTAATAGCAAGAAAAGCTCTCCATAAAACCCACTCAAAATATGCTGGTGCCTCAGCCTGCGGTATGCTAATTACGGCATCATTAGGCTTGCTTTTACCTGCTTTGCGACGATGATTAATGAGTAGCTTCATATAGTCTGAAATTTCTTGCCATTCATTTGCTTGTCTTGCCGCATACTCCTCTTCACGATGATTGGATAAAATTAACTCTATTTCATGACGAACACTACCTATGTTGGCCGGAGTGTCAAAAGATTTGCCGGTCATGTCGAATTTAATTCCACACGCATTCAGTTGACGCAAAAGATCGTCTAAGACAATTAAAGCTGAATCTTTATTGTCAGTTGGCAATACAGCGCCATTACATAACGATGAATAAAAGGCAAGATCCGAATCAGGTATGGATTTATTTTCGATTAATTTCTCAATGAAAACGTGTTTTTCTGGGACTAGAGCAATTCCCCGGCCCTTGCTTTGCACTAATCCAGTAGCTTTTAAATAACGAAAACTTGTATCGGCATAATCACGGGGTGTGGTAATTTCATATCCATGAAGGTTTGCTACTCTCGATAGTTCATGACCATCAAATTTAATTTTATTTGATGATTTATTCCGATTATTACGAAGATCGATCACTCTGGATGCAATCTCTTTTATGTCATCTTCGCTGGTTGAAAATTGAATAATTGAAAGCATTTCAACAAAGTTAAGGAAATTATCACCTATTTGTTTTTCAAGCTCCAATATGACAGATAATGTGTGGCGCAAAGGGGAAAAAGTAGCAAATGTATATTCGTTTTCTAAATCAGATGGAATGTAATAGGCAGCTATGGAGCGCAAAAAACATTCTTGCATTGCAGGTACTGAATCAGCGCGGATCAATATCCAACCAAGCGGAGTAATTGTATCCAGAGCACCTACCTCACTTTGTGAAGTTGTGGATAATTTAGACACTTCTGGGTAGAGGAAACCACGACGCTCCATGGCCTTGCGCCATTTACGACTTATGCTAAAAGTTTTGTCACTGCCCAACGCGACAATACCGAGTTCACCAAGCATGTTACGGAAAATAACCTCTTGATCATGGCCTCGAAGTTGTCCTTGTATCGATGATTTCGACAAAGCAATCAGAGCGTCTCGCAATCTAAAAGGACTGCGAACGGTAGGATTTTCAAAATACCATGGCCTCATGATGCAGTGGCTGTCACCAATCGGTTAAGTTTTTGCTCAAGCAAAATGGATTGTTGCAATATTTCAATTGCAACTTCACCTAATAGCAGATTATCTGCCGACACCAGTTCACGCAAGTCTTGAACCAATAGATTTGCGCACTGTTTGGACTTGATAAGACTTTCTTGATCTTTGGCATTTAGCATGGCTACCCCTTAATAACCTACAAACAAGTATTCTTGGACAGAATTTTTATTGTCACCAACTTTATGCTTCTGCGTCCCAAATGAATATTTGTAATCCACCGGCACAACTTCGACATGGCGTTTATGCTTAGCCATGATGGCAACCATTTCATCAAGTGTTGGCTGGCTATTTGATGAGTAAGACACTATCAGCACGCTATCGCTGTGCTGTTTAAATAGCTTATCGAAAGCATCTGCCGCCCCTTTGCGCGAAGAGAATGGTGTTGGGTAAGATTTGAATTTCTTCGTAATCGTGTGCTCTTGAATTTCAACTCCCTGCCAGTCACGGGCCAAGCCTTCGACAAAGTGATAACGACGCACATACTCATTATCTGACAGTGGCGAATAGTATGGCGGATCGATGTAAACTAAATCTGCTTTATTGTTTTTCAAGGTCATGGCATCGCCATTCCTGGCTTTGTTTTGCTTGCCATTATCAAATACTGCGGCATTTACTGACTCAACGGCTTCCAAAAACTGAGCGCGAAATGACATTGTTAAATCTTTACGCCCGTCATCGTAGCGATGGCCCACATAGGTAAATATGCCGCGAGGGCGTTTTTTCAAACAGGCTCTAATGAGGGCTGACATCGCAATGGCTCTCTTGAAAGGATTCTTCACTGCTTTGATATTAGCCCTGAGAATGTCAATAAGACGGTTGCTGTCATCGTCAAAATATAACCCTTGGAATTTTGATTCCACGAAGCCGTCATTGGGCTTTTTCGGCTCCAGCAATGCCAGAGCTTCGGGCTGGGACAATGTAATGTCATTGTTCTCAATCATTGCCTTGGCAAGAGTGGTAGACATCGCCATGTAGTCATTGCTCATCACAGATTTGCCATGCGACTTCAGCATATAACTTACGATGCCAGATCCGGAAAATAGATCAATCGCTGTTTCAAATTCAAATTGAGATGCTACCGCCCATATTTCAGTGAGAAGTTTATTCTTCGACCCCATATAACGTGTTGAGGGGTAAAGCATGGCTTGATCTGGTATTGGTTCTGGGGCCAGGCGCAAATTAAAGCGTTGCTTTGGTGGAACTGTGACAATAACATCCTCGCCAGTTCGTCCTTTGCCATTGCATGAGATATACCGCTTAGTTTGAATCACTTCGATAGGGAATTTGCAGTATTGCTCATGAACAAGAGGATGATTCGAGTTCGTCAGAATTACATGACACCCTAAGTCATGAAGGCGATGTACCTCAGCGGCCAATTCAACATGATCCTCTTCGTAAAATTGCTCTTTGGTGTAACGCTTGAAATCCGCATATTCAGACACCGGCAAATATGGAGGATCAAGAAAAATGAAGTCATTTGCCCGCGCTTGTTCTTTCAGTACGGTTTTGTAATCCCCTAAAACAATACTCGTATTTTGTAAAAGAATAGATGCTGCACGCAGTGATTTTTCATCTAATATTTTCGGGTTCTTGTAACGTCCAAAAGGAGCATTGAATTGCCCTTTTTGATTTACCCGGTACAGGCCGTTAAAACATGTGCGATTGAGGAATATGGTACGCGCAGCAGCTTCTGATGCAGGCAGCTTAGTCCAGTCCAGTGCTCGAATAGCATAGAAATAATTTTCATTATTCTGATGAAGTGATAGGCAACCAATTACCCCGTCCACATCGGCGGCTACCGAGCGATACAAATTTACCAACTCAGGATTGCTATCTGCAATAATGCCGCAAGCAGGGCGCACAGCAAAAAACAGAGCACCACCACCAAAAAATGGTTCTATAAATCTGCCATACTTTTTAGGTATTTTCGGGAGAATATCGCCAAGCATCTGAGTTTTGCCACCAGCCCATTTAAGAAGTGGGCGACAATCTTCAAGGGGATTGTCGTTTATTAATTTTGCGGTTTTTGCCATGTCAATTGCTCCTATATGCAATTTGATTTATTGCTTGGATTGCAACGCCGAAGCAATAGCTTCTATTCGTTGCTTAACTCCAGCCACTTTTTCAATTTCCGGCAGGATAAGCATTGACAACATTGCATCGCCATTGCGGTTCATGTCTTGCAAGTCCTGCAACAGCAATTGTGCGCATTGCGCTGCCTTGATTGCATTTTCAATATCTTGTTCACGGTTCATAACTGAACTCCTGTCATATGCCCATCTGCGGACAGATTATATTTGTAAATCTCAGATTCGCTTTCGCTCGGATTGTTGATCCCGGCTTCACGCCCAAGCACAAAAGCCGCATACAGTGCATTCTTAAGGCCTGCCACTCCAACATCATGAAAGTCGAGACTGTCGCTGTTGCGCGTTTCCAAAGTTTCAATACCAAGATGTTGTTGTGCAATTAGCGTCAAAATATTGTCTATTTTACAGGTATTCATTTGCTCACTCCTTTTTATCAGCAGCCCATTCACGAACAACTCTCACTATTTCCTGATCATCCAATAACGCCAGCAAATTAAGCAACGCTTTCATACCTAGAGGCGTGTTAGTCCCGCGCTGGTACTCCATGTACGTGCGATATCCAACACCAACACGTCCGGCCATATCCTCTTGCGTGATCCGCTTTTTCTCTCTTGCCTCAATCAGAGAATGAGCCCCACGAATAAATTCTTTAAGTTCCACTGAAAACACCTTATTACTTTTAGTCGATGCTGGATTAGATCATATTTATTTGCAATGGTCAATGATTATATAAAATAACGATAACAAGTTATCTAATAAATATAGTCGCATGTGTTTTTTATCTTGATAAAACTACATGTTCATGTATAATTGCACCATCGCAATATCCTTTTGGTGAAAATATCATGGCTCAGCACTTCCTTCTTACCGCCAAAGCCCGCACCCTATCAATCGGGCGCGTATTCCAAATGAACGAAGATCAGGCGTTTAAGGTCTTCAAGAAAGTCCGCTGGGGCGACAGCAAAGATATACCATGCCCGTCGTGCGGCGTGGTTCACGATCATTACTTCATTGCCACCCGCCATCAATGGCGCTGCATCGCCTGCAACCATACGTTCAGCGTCACATCCGGCACTATTTTCGCTTTCCACAAACTGCCGCTCATGATGTATTTGGCCGCGATTGCCATCTACACCAATGCCGCCAAAGGGCTGTCAGCTTTGCAAATGAGCCGTGACCTGGACGTGCAGTACAAAACTGCATTCGTGCTGATGCACAAAATCCGCGAATCCTTGATAGATCAGCGCGACATGTCGCAACTCTCCGGAGAGGTTCATATGGACGGCGCATACGTCAACGGCTACATCCGCCCCAAGAACAAGAAAGAAGACCGCATAGACCGCCGGCTGGCCTCGAACCAGCGCTCAGATAAGCGCTGCGTATTCGTGATGCGCCAGAAGTTTGAAGAGCTCGCAGCCGGTGCCAAAAAAACTTTGACGTTCGTGCTGATATCGTCGAATATTACCCCGTTGCCCATGCGCCTAGTGTCTTCACGGTATGCCGCTTCGTTGGCGTAATTCGCCAAGTACAAATTTCCGAACTTGTGGCATTGGCCTAACTGCATTCTGCGGAAACGCGAAAAATAACTTTCTGCCTGATTGTTGGTGGTGCCGTCGGCAGCGCGATACTCGGTGCTGTGGTTCACGCGGCGCGTGTCGTACTTGGCATGCAGCACGTCATAAGCGTTGCTTTCGTCGGCGCAGATCGTTGAGCCTTTGGTGACGAAGGAGTTAGCCAGATTGTTCACGTCTTCCTGATTTTCTGATTTCAGCACGAAGTGTGCTCACACGAAGACTAGCAAGAACTGGTGCGGATACTGGCAGGGGAACAAGCGCCAGGCAGAATTGCTGGCTGCTTGATTCAATCAAACAAGTTGCCAAACCATCGCCATTCGTCCACGGCCATTACCTTCTGGTGCGGTTCGACCAACCATCGCAATAACACCTTTCTTTGCCAGTCGTTGTGCCGCACCCAAGACAACCTTCATGATTAAATTCATTTCCTTGCCGTCCACGTTCACGCACTTGGCAGCAATCATAGCCTCGCCGATTTGTCGGGTGGAAAGTGGCGAAGCGGATAACCGAAGCACATCCAGTATCATGCGCCCTGTCTCTCCGTGTTCAAACCATGGATTTTCTGGTTTTGATGCTTTTGATTTGATCGTGCGCAGATCATAGTCAGGATCAAACAGCTTGATCGCACCATCGATATTGCCGATGGCAATAGAAAGTTGCCGCATTGTTTCCTGGTGATGCAGAATTAAACCTGATAACTCGGAACGCTTGGCAACGAGACCGGAAACAACATGGGATTCAGCCATGGCACACCCGTTTTCTGAATGAAAAGTCAGGTATTATCTTAGCTGGGAACGGTCAAAAAAGTCTTGTGCGGCTGCTACATAATACCGAAATTGCATCATTTACTGTTCCTTTCGTATGTCCCGCGTGAACGGGGGTTATAGGATTTAATGTTAAGGCCGTTCCAGTTTCCCGATGTATGCCCCGCGTGAACGGGGGTTAAAGGTAATCTGTCTTTGGGGGCCATGCGACCTCAATGTATGCCCCGCGTGATTTTGGGGGTTAAAGAATGACGACATACAACACAGGTCTGCCTATAATGTATACCCCGTGAGACTGGGGGTTGATGTTTAGATAATATTTTTGCAGCATAACATTGATGCATACCCCGCTATGCGGGGGTTTATACCCACTTTTACCAAATCAGGCCGGGGATCATGATCAAATGGGAGTGATACTAGGTTACTTACATCGAGTGTTAATTTTGCCAAGTGAGTTTCATTAATTAAATGTTGACGGTAAATACTAATTATATTATAATTACTCCCATCGGCTAATCAGTGGATGCTGATACCGCTCTGATCACGGTGAGCAGACCGCAGGGCAACAGCACTTTCGCACGCGAAAGTGCTAAATCCACCAGACCTCATCAATAGGAGTACGACATTGAAAACGATCGTTGTGGCAAATCAAAAAGGGGGCGTGGGTAAAACCACCTTGGCCCGGCACCTTGCCTTCTATGGCGCAGAACTTAACCTGCGCGTTCTGGCAGTCGATATGGATGTTCAGGGTAATTTCAGTACAACCTTCAAGATTATCGCGGAAGAAAACGGACTGGATATTAGTTCCGGAGGATTGGTGGCCAGCGGACTATTTGATCCCTCAAACAATCAAAGCCCGGTTCAATGCGCGGATAATTTATTTTTAGTGGAAGCCGACTCAGGCATTGTTGATGTTGAACGGCGCGATCTTGAGCAGGTTATCAATGCTGGCCAAGCGCGGTTTACACAGCTTGGCGAATTCTTTGACGTGTGCGTGCTCGATACTGGCCCGGCAGTCAGTAATCTGCTTGTCGCGGCACTTTCCGTGGGCGATTTTGCCGTTTCCCCGTGCAAACCCGACCGGGATGCGCTTGCCGGTCTGGCAGGATTTTTTTCAAACGTGGTGAGAGTCCGTGATGAAGCGGGAATTAATCCGCATCTAGCTTCTTTGGGTGTTCTTCCCAATCAGGTAAACAAGAGCCGTGCCTATCACAGGAGCGTTTTAAACGACATGCGTGCAGCTTGGGGCGATGGGGTATTACCCGTTGAGCTGTACGAGCGTGCTGCAATCGACGTGGCCAAGGATCGTGCTGTCTGGCGTACTGATCGAGGAGAAAGCAGAAGTCTTGCGGCATATGAAATGAAAACAGTTTGCGAACATATTTACAACCGTATGGGTCTCGGAGGACAACAAAATGGCTAAACCTAAACTACAACTGGCGTCTTTTACCGGAGTGGTCAATGTTGCCTCTAAAACCACCAAACCGGATGCGGAAATTGACTTGTCGTTGATTGACGTTGAGCCGCAGGTTCGTACCGATCTTGGTGATTTAAGCGAATTGGTCGCAAGTATAGCGGCTCATGGAGTTGACACACCCATTATTCTTTTGGCAAAAGGCGATGGGCGTTACCGATTGGTTGCCGGGGAACGCCGTTTCCGGTCTTCCTTGCTGGCAAATAAAACAACGATTCCGGCTCTCATAAAAACTAATTTGTCCGAGTTTGATGTTCGAGGTTATCAGATTCGTGAAAACAACCAGCGGAAAGATTTGTCGCTTTACGATAAGGCAATGGGGGTTGCTCAAGACGTAGAACAATACGGTTTTAATGCTGCCAAGGAGATTTGGGAACAAGATGATACGTGGGTTAGTAAGCATTTAGCCGTCAAAAGATATGCTACCCCCGTGCTCAATATTCTGCAAAATGGATCGTGCGTTGACTTAGAAATTTTGCATAGCCTTAATATCCTTTTTGAATTGAGTAAAGAAGAATTCGGTTTCATGGTTCGTAGAATAAAGTCTGGACAACCTCTTTCGCGTGCCGAGGTACGTGATAAAGTTTCGGCAATCAAGCGGTGGAATGAACAGATTAAACAAAGAAAAGCTGCTGCAAACGCCAAAAGCAAATCCCAAGTCAAGCAAGACAAAAAAACCAAGATTGATCCTGAAGTAATTGAGACAGACAAACCGGCCAATCTTGAAACTACATCTGCCGGAGTGTCAATATCATCCGCGATAGGCGGTAAAACCAGCATACCTTCTACCCAGGATAACGCACCTTCGTTAACTTCCGAAGAGGCTGAAGCAATTGATCGCGGACTGGCACAAAAAGCAATTCAATCATTCCGTAATCAACTATTTCATTCCGGAAACGCCGTTAAAGAACACATTGACGGAATTACTTCCCGATTGGATGAGCTGGGTTATGACATGAATGATGCAGAGTGGGTGTTGTGGAGTGGTTTTCTTTCATCCGTGCTGCCCATGATGCACGCACTTGGCAATGAACGCTCTTTGTCCTATATTAAACGCCTGCAAGCTGAGTTCAAGACCAGCACACCAATACTGTTGTGGAGATTGCAACATCCATTAGAGCAAGGTGCCGATCCGGAACAGGAGGACAGCCCGCGTATAAGCGCCCCAGAAAAGCCTTCCGACTGGCGGCTTTAACGGTATGTGTCTGTTCAACACTATAAAAAGAAACGCCCAGCGAGCAGGCCGGGCGTTTCACAGACCATCATCAACCCTTTTGGAATTTAACCAAACGGCGAAGTGACATGGGTTATTCTAGCATACAGTTTTTTATTTGCTAATATGAATTTGCTAATGCAATCTAGCATTAAACGGAATACATAACCATGAAGATCACACGGATTTCACCTGACGATTTTGACGCCCTCATAGAAAACACACGCTATGACACTGAGGCACGGAAAATTCTTCGTGCCGTGATTGTTGACGGGCGTTCACAATCGTCAGTTGGCGCGGAGTATGGCAAGTTTAAACAGCAGATTAACCTGATGGTGAAACAGTTTTTCGAACGTCACTACAAGGGCAAAGTTTCCACTGAGGACTCTTTATTTTTACATTCCAGTCGGCGCGTTCAAGTCTCTATCGAACTTCCCGAAAGTCTGGCTATTGAGCTTGACGGACTGATGGGTGCGATGAATAGCTGCAAGAACAAAGAAAAAGGATATGTTGCCCTGGACATGGCTAATGCCGGGGTGCGCAGCGCCTCTAATTATTTAAAAGCAAAATAATCCGTGCGACCTTACCCGTTTGAGGAAAATTATCGTGAGTAAAAAAACAGTTCCAGCATCGGTAGAAACAGACACTCCCCAACAATCGGATTTGTTTGTTTGCTCTAACGGCTCATGGACACTTAAAGATGATTTGGCGACGATGGACGTGCCGTTTTTTTCTTTGTCAAAAAGTGTTGATACCGAAATCAGGAAGTTCACGCGGGGCAACAAACGTACAACCATCATTCCTTCAGCCGTGGGTGCAGCCAACGTCTTTGATAAAGACTTGCTCCTCTTTGCCTTTTCTCAAATTGTTGAGGCTCAGAATAAGGGCTTGCCTGTATCACGCAGGGTCAAGGTGAACAGCTACGATTTTCTCCTGGGAACAGAGAGGGGTGATGGCGGAGGCGCGTTTGAAAGAATCATAGACATGCTTCGCCGGTTGAAGGGGACGAATATCGAAACTAATATTCCTACAGGCGGCACGGTTGAAACACGATCATTTAGTTTTATTGAAGATTACATTGTTCTTTCGGAAAGAAAGCGCAAGGTTTCTGTTCCGGATGCAACGGGCAAGAAGTCCAAAAAGGAAGTTAATAATATACTGAGTTTTGAAATAATTCTGTCCGAGTGGGCGATGAATGGATTGATGGAATATGAGGTTTTAACCTTGGATCGTGGCTATTTCAAGCTGGAAAAACCGAATGAGCGCAGGATTTACGAGATTGCACGAAAACATTGTGGCCACCAGGCCGTCTACAAAGAAAATATAGACGATTTTGCCGAAAAAATGGGATCAAAAGGCGCACGGTTTAAAGTCAGAAGCTCGTTGAAGGATATTATAAAACGTGATTCATTGCCGGAATACCACCTGGCTCTTGACGACAGTAAAAAGGTGGATGATGTTGTAATCTATACCCGCAACCAACATACCATGTCCAAATACATCATCGAAAAAGATTTGTTCAAATGGTATGAGGCCTTGTACAGATATGATAACTGGAACAAGAAAGCCGACATTGCCAATTCTTCTGACAGGGCTTCCATTTGATAGGTTTAGCCAGAAAGAAATGGAATTATCCATGTCTGAACGACCAAAAAATCTGGATTTAAGCCAACTGGCCAAACGGATCGTTGATGAAGCGACCGGCATTGAGCCAGTCACGTCGCCACCGGCAAAAAAGAACCAGGCTGCTGTAGAGCTGGGGCGAAAGGGAGGCAAGATAGGCGGCTTGGCCAGAGCTTCCAGGCTTACTCCCGAGCAGAGAATTGATGCGGCCAGAAAGGCAGCTAATGCGCGCTGGAATAAAATTCAATGAACGAGCTGGAAGTCATTGCGCTTGTTGAAGCCATCCCGGCAAAAAATCTCCGGCGCGGCCAGGTAGGAACCATCGTGGAAAGACTTGCGCCCGGAATGGTGGAGGTTGAGTTTGCCGATCTGGACGGGAAAATTTACGCTCTGTGTGCGGTTCCCGAAAACAATCTGCTTGTATTGCATCACACCCAAACTACCCGCTTGCAAGGTTAAACTGCGGGAGCTTTTACCGCCTATCGCGGATGTTTTTTCCATGCCAAAACCCTACAAAAAACGCGTGATTCCACGCGTTTACGCATAAAATCCTCTGTTAAATCAGCCTGCCCGCCCATCCTTTTTACCGCCTATCACGGATGAAAGCAGGGCAAGAGTGACATCGAGAGCAAGTCCGATTTACCGCCTATCACGGATGCTTTTACCGCCTATCACGGATGAAATTTGTGCCTCACAGACCGCTTAACCCTTATATTTTGCCGCATTTATGAGCAAAAAACCTCTTTTGAGCAGCCCCGGCGCCTATTTTGCGCTACCGCCTATCACGGATGATTTTCACCGCCTATCACGGATGAAAACAGAAGTTATGCACAGATTTTAGAATTTACCGCCTATCACGGATGAAAGTACCGCCTATCACGGATGTTTTTTACCGCCTATCACGGATGTTTTAAAAATCAAATTTACCGCCTATCACGGATGTTGGCGGTCTCGAAAGCCATGCGGCCATTGGGTTTCAAAAAATTTAACACGCGCGGGCGCGCGCACGGTTTTTAACGTACCTTTCTTAACGTCTTAACGCGACGCAGAGCGCGGGGCACCCCGTTGGGGTTCCCCCACCTTCGGCGGCTCCCCCTCCCCAATAATGCCACGGCTACGCCGTGAATCATTTATTTTGAGGGAGGTACACAACACACTCGACTTCGAAACCATCATTTTAAAAAATCCACGGTTAAACAAAACTACTTCAACAACAATAAAGGCAGGCGCTAGTCGCGCCTGAATCATCAGGAGAAAATCCACGTTCACCATAACATGAACCGCAACCACGGCAAAGCCGTGGGCGTCCCGTATCGGCCTGCTAAAGCAGGCGCGGACGGGTGTCGCTATCGCTCCATTCATGAGAGAGGACACTAAATTGCGAAGTTTTCTTAAAAGCGTCTGCCAAAGAAGGGGGTAAAACTCATTTTTAGGGTGATGATCTGGTTCGTATACCTTTACACGAGCTTTTTTAATGGGTAAGGCGCAGTTATTTTGTGACTGGATATGACCGATTACCTCCAGGATGTGTTTAATGACTTTAATGGCGTAATACAGAGTGATTGCTTAAACCCGCCTGGGGAAGTTTCGCGCGCGAAAGTGAAAATGATCGGCGATGGAGGAGGAGGTCGGGGGAGTAAGCCAGATAACTTTCCGAAGGCAAGATGGTGAATCTGCCTCGTTCCATTGAGTTCAATGACTGTGCGGGCTACGAAGCCAAGAAACGCTAAAGTTCACTGTAATATTCTTTTTTACCATTTATGATGGTTTTTGCGCTGATTTTGACACTTTCACCATCTTGAGTGATATCATTTAAAACTCTATTCCTATGGACTGATACATGGCAAAACCAAAGATTGTCGAGGATAAAGACCTTGCTTTGCTCATTAAAGTAACTAACGCTACAAGCGGCCAGAACGCGAAACGCAACGTCGCGTTGCTTTACACTCTTTTCGGTACAGGTCTTCTGCCGACTGAGATCGCTTCCTTACGAGTGAATGATTATCTGAGCAACGATCGCCCGATTGTGGATACGATCGTTCGGCCTGAGATTTCATTTAATGGTCGTAGTAGACCGTTGATGTGGACTAACAAAATACTGACCACCGCTGTAAATGAATACATTGAAGAGCGAATCAAGAAAGGTCTTGGCGCGAATCAATCATCATTGGGGTGTCTTGGACTTGACCCATTATCACCTCTGTTCCTTTCGCGCGGCATAGAGGGTTTTACGTTTAGGGAGACAGAACGCAACGGCAAAATATATCGTTCATGCGGTAGCTTGGTAAATTTGTTGAATAAATTAATTGCTGGGGCTGGCTTGGAAGGTTGTAACACAGGATCGGCACGACGCACTTTAGCCGTGAAGTTACACCGCAAGCGGATTGATCTTCGCACTATCAATGAAATTCTTGGGCAATCCAGTCTGACAGCAACAAGAGCACTATGCCAGGGCGACACCATGCGGTTGAGTAAGCTTGTGGAGGGGGTAATTTGATGGGTCGCTTGTCGTTGGTATTGTAATTATTCTGGATAATTCGTACCATACGCTTTGCGTATATATTTATGAACGAGAAGATAGAAATGACATCTAAAAATACAGTAGTTTCACAGCAAGAATTTCTGCGCGATGCAATGGAACGGCTTGGTATGACGCGTCAGCAATTCGCCGACAGGCTCCATACTAAAAAAAGGCGTCTCGATGACTGGCTGCTTCCATCTGATTCAAAAGGGTTTCGTGAGCTTGATTCTACTATTTGGCAGTTCGTTCGTGAGATATTAAAAAGTATTTGACATATACGCAATGCGTATATATAATGATGACAAGATAGATCATTATGAGGACGCTGTAATGAACAGATACCAGGCACAACCACCGATAACCATAGGCGATATGGAACTACTTGCCGGTGTTGAAAATAGAAACATGTTTTGGAAACCGCTCATTCCCGTTTTTCAACATCAGGGCAGTGATGAAGGTATGTCGGCGTGGAGAACGAAGGTGGTCGAGGAAATCCGCCGTCGAGTCTCAGCAGGAGAATTATCGGTGTTGTACCCAATGGAAACCGTGTCTATCGCAGAAATCAGTAAGAAATCCAGTCAGTTCAAAAAAAATCAAAAGGTGGTAGCTAAAGACGGACGCTATGAAGCACGGGTGCTGAATCGTCATAGGGACGGTTCAATAACGATCAGACAAACTTTTTTGCTATGCGATGGTGAGGCAGTCGCGGGTACATTTTTGGGTTATATCCACCGGATAAACCCGGATTTGGTTCGTGCGGCTGTTTAGAACTACTTTCGCGCGCGAAAGTCATTAAAGAGGTAATGGCTATGGTTATTTTAAGTGTTTTAACATCGCTCGTGCTGGCTACATCGCTGTCTGCAATTATTGTTTTTAAATCAATTGAGGGTAGATCAATTGCGCTTTCTTTAAGTGCAGCCAGATATGGTGCATGGATGGTGTTTGGTGCAGCAATTACGTGGTTTTTGGTAAGTTGAGGAAATATGAATCCGGAAATCACACGAACAGTTGGAAAGAGAACAATGCCGGAACTATGTCTTCATGCTAGCGGGAAGCATTAAAGAAAGCCGCTGCCTTTAATGAGTCTCTTCAATCATCTTTTCCATTTGGGGGAATGATTTGCTGTGCCAAAGGGGTTTATCGTTTCAAAACACACGAAGAAGCTAATCTACATCAAGAAATTTATGTTGCCAATACAATGGCGAGAATTAATCAATTGAACAGAGATAAAAGTAATGGATAGTTCAGAAATTGAAGCGCGTACGGATTAGTTACCAGGCCACCGTAGGAAAGGACTTGAAGATGCCAACAACACCAGCAAAGCCTTGTATGCAACCAAGCCTCTTGACGTTCGAGGCGCTGCTTGAGCTTGCCCGTGATGGTGATGTACCTCTTGACCATTCTGGCACGCGCCATGATCGACTAGATCGCTTGCCGGAGGCTGTGTATGTCGAGCAGTGGCAGCGTGCGAATGCGCCAGGGCGAGATTTGTTAGTGAAGATACTTGGACGCCATCCAACTCAGGAAGAAGCAGATGTTGCGGCGAATGTTATTCAGTGGCTCGGCACTGCTGTTGGCTTGGGTTTTGTGCGCCAGGCTGAAACCACGATAGAGCAGCGCAAGATTGCGGCTCAACAAAGTATGCTGACATAGAAAAGGAAAATTTGAAATGAAAGAATACATCACGCTCGCACCGTCACCTGTAAATCCAGGCATTGAAATTGTTGCTGGATTGACTATAGCAAGACTTGCACCTTACAACAATTACATGGTGACATTACAGTTTACACCTAATATTTTGGAACATGAGCCTGAAAATGATCATCCTGGTCTCTTGGTTCGTCAAATTACTATGACTGTTGATAACAACGAAACCGTAAAACATCAATTTGATTTGAACGGCACCAGAAAACACGTTGTTCAAACAAATGGCACCTCCTATGAGGTTGAGTTACTAAACATCACTATTGGCGGCGAATTCAATTTGCCAATGTATAAGTTAGCTGTTACCAAATCACCTATGTAGGAAAGGTTCCATCATGCTTAGACATGTAGCCGTAGGGCTGAACTATCTAACAACTTGTCCACTGATTGAGCTGGAAGGTATGTTCAAGAACGAACGTGGTGAAACAATTGCACCAGAGGCTGTTGTAGCACAGGCGGTAGTGCTTAAAGCTCAGGGCTTTGAAGTGTTACCACCATGCAATAACTTTGATGCCCTTGGCTATTGCAATGGGCATATTGAATAATGGAAAGGCTGACATGAGTAGCGATATAAATCAAGGAATAACGATATGGCAGGCTGTTAAACACACGCCTGCAAATCTAGCCGCATTGATGTTGGTAGGCGCAATGATTTTACCGGGGCTAGGTTGGTTGTTGTGGGGTCACTCAGTGGCGGATTTCGCAACGGGGGCTGTCGGTGGTTGCGTCATTGCCATCGCCCTACGTGCTGTTTTTGTGGCTCTCCAGTCGAAGAAATAAAGGGAAAGGTAAAGATCATGGCAAACGCACGCGAAATGCTAGACGTGGTAGGTGACTGGTTGGGATGGCAAGATAAAACTCTTTCATTCGGGTTAGATAAGACCTTGAATATTTCTTACACATCATTTAATCGCGATGACAAAGAACTTAAATCATTGGGCTATATATAAAGGAGTTTGTAATGGGCGCGTCCTATGAAAATGATGTGATTGCTTGGGCTAATGAACAAGCTCAATTATTGCGTTCAGGCCAACTTACATCATTGGATATTGAACACATTGCAGAGGAGATTGAGGACGTGGGCAAAAGCGAACAACGCGAGCTGGCGAATCGCATGGCAGTTTTATTAGCTCACCTTATAAAGTGGGAATATCAACCAATGTTGCACTGTGCAAGTTGGGAGTCTACCATTCATGCACAGCGCAACAGTATTGATAGGCGTATTCACAAAACGCCAAGTTTGAAAGCGTCTCTAGCTGATGATGATTGGTGGGCTGATGCTTGGGGTGATGCGGTGGTGGAAGTGTCAAAAGAGACTGGTATGAATTATAGAAGTTTCCCAGACACATGCCCTTGGTCTGCCGAAAAAGTGCTTGATCGCGCTTATTTCCCTGCCGCTCGCGGCGTGTAGTTTGGCTATCGGAAACAACCAATGATGGAGAAGCAAGAAACTATCATCGATCCATTACAATGTGGTGATTGCGGCAATTATTACGATCTCACCTTGACTCCATATATTGGGGTTTGTCCTACTTGCTACATGAAAAATAAAGTTGAGTATGATGCCATTTTGTTTGAGAAAGAAAAACTGTCTCTGGCTGAGGTTTCTTGAGTTGTAAGGGCTTACCATTAATATGGCGAACATGAATCTATTTGGCGACGCAGGTGCCGTATTTTCACCGTGCATGAAGTATCGCTATCGACTATGGAGAAACTGGGGAGAAGGTAAACCTTTGGTTTTTATTATGCTGAACCCAAGCACCGCTGATGAGGCAACTAACGACCCCACTGTGGAAAGATGTCAGAGGAGAGCGGTAAACATGGGGTATGGAGGCCTTAGAGTGGCCAATATATTTGCCTTGAGGTCTACCGATCCGAATGCGCTTTATGAGTGTGATGACCCAATCGGTAAAGAGAACGATAACGCTATATTGGAATCCATTGATGAAGCTGGTTTGGTGATATGTGCCTGGGGTGGACATGGCAATTTAAATAACAGGGGAGAGGCAGTCATACAATTGGTACGAAGTGCCAATGTAATACCTTACTATCTTGTTATGAACATGGACGGAACACCAAAACATCCGCTGTACGTTGGATATAACGAGCATCCCAAACCATTTCAATTTGATTGAAGGATTGTTGATTGATGTATTTCAATACGATGTTGGATAGACACTAGAAATACATAGTTATTCAGATTTATATCTAGGCATTTCGGCTTGTTGTTTATAAATTGCATAGGCATTATTCGTTTATATATAGACTTTTTCCGTAATTATCTAGGCCATAAGGTGTACCTCTGTTTTTTTAACCTACTTTCGCGCGCGAAACTAAATAGAAGGATTATTGATGACCGGCAAAGAATTTGAAGCAGGTATGAAAAGACTTGGAATGAGTCAGGCTGAGCTTGCTCGAACACTTGGTATTCACCGCCAGACCATCGCGGCTAAATGTATAGCTGCTGAGGTAGAGCCACTTTACCGAGCTGCCATGATCGGCTTGCTTTCCGAAAAATCGGCTGGCCTTCTGGTTGTGGCTGTTGAGCAGTCTGACACAATTGCATCTAAAAGGTTGAGAGATTCGACTAAAACCCCTTGACATTGTACAATGGTACGTCAATAATTATGTTATACGGTCGAATCTTTCAACTGAAGAGGTAAAGAAAAATGAGTATGCAAACATTTATGGCGTTGGTTTTAGCAAATACGCAGGAAGAAAAGGAACTGGCCCATAAGGAACATGCTGCATCGGAAGCTACGAAACCAAGTGATGCTGAGAATATTGCCCTTTTTTTGTCAAAGTGCGAAATCGGCGCTCCAATAATTCACTAACCGGAAAGGATTGTGGTTGTGGCTTACGATAGGGAGGGGATGGCTTGCAATGGCTGTAAACACCTGCATTATTCTAAGCCAGATGGAAACGGGGTTTGGTTTCGTTGGAAGCATATTCAAGAAGAAAGATGGGAAATACCAGCAGGGCCGCATATCTGGTGCCGCTTTTTTAATTTTCCAGTTAAGGCTATTGTTGAGTTGGTTGTTGGTTGCGACGGTCATAAGAACAAAAATATCGTAAGGCATGAAATACCTCCAGGATGTCCAACTGTTGAGGCTCTTCGTGCAGAATCAAGACAAGGCTTTTTTTGGAATTGAAAAGTAAACGATGAAACTGGATGACGCAATATTTGAACAGGCTAAACGGCAATACGAGGTCACAATGACTGACGTTAATTGTTGTGTGCGCGATCCAATCATAACGTCTTTTGCTATGGCAATGAAAATTTCTGGTTATGTCGAATTACTCGAATCTAGTGGATGTTCAAAACTGCGAGCATGCCCTATTTGCCCGGTAGGTAAAGGTAATTACTCTACGCGGTACAGCAAAAATGGCATTGGTATGTGGGGGTGTCCTCACTGTCAAAACATTACTGAACAATAGGGTAGGTGGTATGAGTATTAAACGTCACCCAAAACAAATTGCATGGATGAAATTATACGAAGATCGTACTGGCTTTACTCCCGTTATAGGACTGAAAGAACTAGAAGATGGACAGATCGGCTTTCAGGAATTCGCTAAGTCAAATATCAAGTGGTACGAGTCTCATTCACACGATGCATATTTGGCAATTAGCCGAGACGTGCCTTGCTCTCCATGAAAAAATGTCAGTTTCCAAGAGTTTGCCCGTGGCTACTAAAAGATATTGCAATGTTTGTAATCGCACAAGAAGGTTTATTGATGGAGTTTGTACATCTGAACATACACTTGATTCTATTTACGATCAGAAAGGCCTAATTAAAAGTCTTACTAGGAAACAAAAGAAACGGCAACTGGCGGCTGAAATGCAAAAACGTTGGGTAAGCGGGTTGAGTTTCGCAGATATTGGAAGGCAGATGGGCTACTCAAGAGAATATGTTAGGGTTTTGCTAAAGGAAATATTGGGTATAACAGGAAATATTAGTACGGCTAACACACACATACCCACAGATAGGGAGTAAAAATGTCAAAAGAAAATAATGTTAACACCAACCCGGCAGAAAAATATTCTCGCGGACTGGATTATCAAGGCAAAGAGAACGCTACTGTGCAAGATTTAATAACTGCTGCCGAGCTGTTTCAGTCTGCTGCAAACGATGGGTATGTTGAAGCCCAGATTAAGCTTGGTTGGTGTTATTTTCACGGAGAGGGAGTTGTACAGAATTTCTTGAAAGCGAAAGAATTGTGGGAACGAGCTGCTGCACTTGGTAATTCAAATGCTCAACACGCGCTCGGATTAATGTACTACAAAGGTAACGGCGTTGAGCAAAGTTATGTGCTTTCATATTTCTGGTTTAAACAGGCTTCTGATTCTGGACTTACAGAAGCGGCTAAATGGTTAAATAACTCAATTTTAAGGATGTCAGCAAAAGATGCTGAGGTTGCTCAAAAATTACTAAAAGAAATTGAATGATGCCAGAAAGAAACCATGTTTGCTAAAGCACTTAATCTGATTAAGTTAACTCCTCGTACATCACCACCATTGATGAGCCATGAAGACGCCATTGCATGTAGTGCAATTGAGCCAGGGATTGTGCCACTTGTGAAGGCGTTGAATGTCCCTGGACTTTGCCAAACTATTTCATCGTGTGAAGGACATGGCAGGCCTGGTGGTTTTCTACTCCCCGGCAGTATGAAAGATAGACCTTTTGTTTTCTTTCGTGCCGATACAAGTTTCGCAAGAGGAATTGCAAGATCAATATATGCAGAGCTTGGGGCCGATACCCTCCTGAATTATGTATGGCGCATAAAAGGACAGTTCTATCCAGAAAGCGCGGAATTGGTCTGGATGCTTGAACTTGAGGATTACAGAATTCCTGAACAATGGAATCGCGCCAGAATCAATGACGATTTAATTGAGCTTGCTTTTCTTGTTTCCCGTTTAATTGAACGAAGTTAATTTGAGAATATTTTAAAAATGGCCCTGACTGATACCAATGTTTTAGAAGAGCTTGTTAATGCTCTTGTGAAGCAGGAAGAAAAATTAAGTCCCCGCGCTTTTGCTACATTGCTGCTTGCCAAAGCACGTATGGGTTTAGATGTAACTAATTATCGGATTTATATTTATGACTTCGAAACGGATTTAAACAACGCCTTCACAGTCAGCGATTATGGGCAGCGTTTTGAGAGAGTCTTAAACAAACAATGCAGCTCATTTGAAGTTATAAATGTGGTTGAGGACGTACCTACACCTCAATATACGTGTTCTACAAAAGGATAATTCCATGAACGATACAATCATTAATCATAGGTTAGAGTTTGTTGAAGGGCCTTTCGATATGACTAATGGTGAACTCGTTTGCGTAAAATTCCCTAAATATGGCCGTGTTGATTTGTGTTTCAAGGCTAGTATGAATATCCCATTTGCCAGAATCCTACTTCATTCTAATGATCGTGCTGTTGATGCGGATGCGGTTATTGAGAGCGCATACAAATTGGGCCAAGAAATTGCCCGCCGCTGGAATTTATGTGCCATCAACGGATAACTTTTAACAGATACCAACCATGAAATATCACGCACCCACAAAGAAACTCATTATTGACCTCGATGCGCTTGAGTATGTTTCTCTTTCACTGCTGAATGCGATGAAACATATCCGCCAGTCGGAAGGATTGCCGTTGGAACCCTATAAACGCGATTGTGCTCTCA
>Ga0364880_10171_pt1 | contig 37797 bp, 30 predicted proteins | sample ExccelJu500001D3_5_FD_206927 | JGI IMG/M metagenome (GOLD analysis project Ga0364880, IMG submission 206927) | Enriched cells from Trout Bog Lake Hypolimnion, Wisconsin, USA - BchlTB.July30.5000.01.D3 | ecosystem: Environmental > Aquatic > Freshwater > Lake > Hypolimnion/Profundal zone | place... | reverse complement strand
ATGGAATTACTTAAATGTTAAGAGACGAGATTAAACTTTTTCTATTTCTTCAAATTTAACCTTTAACTGTTGATCATTGTAAATAAGTGTAATATACAATTCTCCAAATGTTACATCGTATGTAGTGGTAATGGTTTCATCGGTGCCAATCCGCCAGCTGCTATTGCGTTTAATATATTTTTTTATCTGTTCATTGTAAGTACTGTCAACCATTTTATCCAGTTCTTCTTTATTTTTTAGTTCATTCCAGTAAACAATATATTTTTCACCGTGTAACATTTCATCCAGTTTGTTTTTAAGCAGGGGATTGTCTAAATAAATAAGGGAAGCATTTTTGTCTGCTTTTATCGCATTAATATGCAATTCTGCTTCATTCAATACTTCATAGGCTGAAACCAGTATGTTTATTTTTTGTGCATCATTGCCGGGTTCATTACCCCGGTTATTGGTTTGGGTAACCAGATAAATTTTATTCAGCTTAATCAGCCGGTCAAGATAAACAGGTAAAAACAATTCAAATGGTTGTAGCATATAGATGTTTGCGTTAAAATACTTGTTTCTTAGTGGTATTCTGGCTAATCGGGTGTATTTCCCGTGTAATAGCTCAGTTTATTCACTGTTTTTAGTAAAACTAAATTCTTATTGCGGCCATTGGTGTTTAACATACCAGCTTGCACCTGGTAATTGGCAATCAGTCTTATTAACATAATACCTGATTTTCTGAAAAGTAACCCTTTTTGTATAAAATATTCAGTTAATAAAGTATAAGACTGTTTTATACAAGATTTTGCTGCACCTGCAGGTGTACCTGTTTAGCATTTTGAATGAATTTTTTAACTCTTCCAGGGCAAATTAGTTAAACTGTTGGCTTTTAAGTAGATATGATCGTTTTTCAGGTTGATAATAGTATTAAATCTTTTAAGTAGTTCAAAGCCTAAGTAGTTGAATTTCAGACAAGTAGGTTTTTTAATTTTTAAAATTGAGCGTTAAATTATTGATACAATCCTTTTCAAAAGCAGTGAATAGCATATTCTTAATAAACCAGTCAAAAGCGAATATTAATGTTGAAATTACAATATATAGTCCAAGTATTCCGATGCGATACCGGAATGTGTGTGAACCCGGTATTAATAAATTTACAATCCCGAGTATTGTAATTAGAATTGCTAGTGGTACAACCAATGGACTTGATTGTGTTTGTATTGTTAACTGTGTTTGGGTGCCGGTAGTTGAAATGGTTGTGATAATTTTTGTAGAAACAAGTTCAGGGTATAAAGGTTTTCCCATTGAAAAACTTTTCAGCATAAACTCAAATTCGGGAGGGTCTACATTTATAAAGCTTCCATACAAGGTATAATTTACATTATTGTAGGATTCTGAAATTATTTTATCCTGCTGTGTAAACACTTCCTGAACTGATTTATCAAGTGTATATGTTTTTGTAATATTAAATACTATTTTCATTCCTGAATTTCTACGATTTCTGAAGTTGATGTTTGTTTGTCAATCAGCCCTGCTAGATATTTATTATTAGACAGGATGATAAAACAGATTACTGCCTTTATACTTAAAAAAATAAGCCAGCCAGTAGAAGGTTCCTGAGCGTAAAAATCCTTTTGTAAATAAATAATGAAAAAAAATTTACAAATAATGGGTAATGTTTCTACAAATAGATAGGCACTAATTAAAATGATGATAATTTGTAAAAAAGAACAGATGCTAATATTAATATCAATTCTTTCTTCTGTAAAACCGTTCTCTAGTTTTAGTTTTTCAATAATCCATTGCGTATTGAAGAGTAATATTTTGACCATACCAAAATAGAAAAGGAACAATATGATATTAATAGCTATTATTGATAACGGCTCATTATTTCTCTTTGTTAAGGACATAATTGAAAGGGATAAAACGGAAAAGTTAAGTAATGCAAGAATAATCCCCATTCCTTTTAAAATAAAAGCCCAAAAAGTGTTAATAGACATATTACAAGTGGTTTAAACAACATTTTAAATTCGCAGATTTAGAATGAGTGGGGGTTTTCAAAAATACATAATAATCTCAATGTTATCCAGATTCTGCAGTTTTTTGCTGGCTACTGAGAAATTATCCGATAATTTGTAATTCGTACCATTTTACGCGTTTTTATGCATATTCTGATTTCACCAAATGCTTTTAAGAATTGCCTGGATGCCAATACAGCTGCAATGGCCACTTTACAGGGATTGCAGGAAAGTAAGTTATCCTTTACTTATCAGCTATTACCGGTTGGGGATGGCGGGGATGGAACCGGTGCACTGATTGTGCAACAATGTGGGGGAAGCATGGTGACTGCTATGGTAAAAGACCCGTTGATGCGGGATATTCAAACATCATTCGGATGGATGGAAGATCGGCAAACTGCTGTGATTGAAATGGCGGCTGCATCAGGCTTGCATTGCCTGGCTGCAAATGAGTTAGATCCTTTACATGCAAGTTCCTTTGGTACCGGTGAACTGATCCGGAAGGCACTGGATAAGGGTGCAGGCCATATCATACTTTGTTTAGGTGGTTCTGCTACAGTGGATGGGGGGACGGGTATGCTGCGTGCATTGGGTGTCCGGTTTCTGGATATGGATGGTTTGGAATTAACAGATTTACCCATTCATCTGAAGGATTTGGCAGTTGTAGATACTTCCGGACTCGATCCTCGTATTGCTGCCTGCAAAATTTCAGTGCTTTGTGATGTGAAAAATCCTTTATTGGGGGATACAGGAGCTGCTGCTGTTTTTGCTCCGCAGAAAGGAGCCACGAAAGAAGCTGTTACACTTTTGGAAACTGCCCTGACTGTTTTGAATAAGGTATGTATCCATCAGTTGGGTAAGGATTTAAATAGCCTACAATATGGTGGCACTGCAGGTGGGGCTGCAGCTGGGTTACATACATTTTTGGGTGCACAATTGTTGAATGGAATTGATTATTACCTGGAGCTGACTGGTTTTGAAAAAGCTTTGCAGCATTGCACTCTGGTGATAACCGGGGAAGGGGGTATTGATACCCAAACCCTGCAGGGTAAAGCTCCCTTTGGGGTAGCCAGCCACGCAAAAAAAAATGGTATTAAAGTAATAGCTTTGGCCGGTAAAATTCCACTGGAACCGGGGTCTGACTTCTATGAATACTTTGACGTATTACTGGCTATAGGAAATGAGCCGAAGGACTTGCCTGCGGCTCTGAATGACACAGCCCTAAATCTGAAAAGAACAGCTACTGCTGTTGGAAATTTGTTGCATTTACAGCAACAGCAGACTGACAGTATTCACTAAATTTATACCTTATACATATAATTCCTTTTTTCAGTTCCGGATACCCAAACTGGAAGCTGTTTGAGTGTTTCATAAATAATAACCATCATTAACGAGAAGACTACTGTAAAGGACCAGACTCCAATATGCTGATGGGGATGGATGATCTGGTTGCCAAATGAATAAATTATTACAAGCGGACGGGTGAATAGATCCCAGCTGTTGTACCTTAAAAAACGGCCGATATACACTCCATAACCGGAAAGAGCAATACATGCCAGTACAAAAATGCGTAGGAGCTTACGGCTCAATTTGCCGGACAGCCATTTTTCAACCTGCATCAGGGATAAGATGCCTAATAATAATCCATTCCATGCGCCGGTAACTACAATGGTTAAATCGAACCAATAGGGGATGGGTGGCCTTTTTTCGAAATGAAAAATATCGGTGATGATATAGGGTGCATTGGGAAAGAATAAAAGCCAGGCGGCCAGGATGCAGACGGTTTTAAAATTTATACTTTGCTGTTTTTTGAGTAGCCTGCTGCAACAATAGGGTACAATTGCCAGAAAGATATTCCAGTAATAAAATACATACATCAGATCCTGAGTGTAGATAATTCGGATTGTAACCAATAGCAGGGTAAAACTGATGGATATAAGGAGCATTCTTTCCATAGTGTTTATTTTTCTTAACATAGTAATCTGTATATTTTAGGGATAAAAATCAGGGCTGCTATCATAAGACTTATGAGGGAAGTCCACAATACAGCTGCGGCTGACATGTCTTTGATGATTTTAATAACGGGATGATATTCTTCCTGCACCATATCGCAGAGCTTCTCAAGGGCACTGTTCAGCATCTCAAACCCAATTACCATTGCAATGCAAAGAAAAATTGCGATCCACTCAATATGGGATACCCCCATCGCAATACTGAATAGGATGACTATAATGGCCAGAATTGTTTCAATCCTGCCATTACGTTCATGCAGGAAAAATTGATACATCCCGTTACAGGCATGTATAAAAGATTGAATAAATGATTGATTTTTTAAGCGCATGTTGCGATTCTTTTAATTTGATGAAATGTTGTACCAGTTTATTTTTCTGCTGGCATACATCACCGCTGCCAATACCAGGAATAAACCAATACTGCCTAAGAGTAATGCAGTATCTTCCAATTGTATCAGGATAAAAATGAATCCGTATAATGCACTGAGTACAACTGCAAAAACAGAAGCAATGCGCCATGTTTTAAAATGCCCTTTTGCATATAGCGTAATTAAACCAATTGTTGCTGTTGCCGCGATCAGGTAAGCATAATTGAATAAAAGGAATTCACTTACAGATAACAACAGGGAAAAGAATATAACCAGTGCAATACCTACCATGATATACTGTACTGGATGCAGGGGATTTTTTTGCATGAGTTCGGTAATAAAAAAGAGTGCAAAACTGAGCCCTATAAACAGCAAAGCATATTTAACACAGCGGTCTGTTTTGGCATATTGGTCCGCCGGCTGTATCATGGTTACCCCAAAGGCGAAGTCTTCCTTTTTGAAGGAGATATCTTTCAGCACTGTTCCAAAAGGAAGGTTGGCTTTATTGAACAACCAGGTAGCGGTGAATCCATTTTCTGATACCTCACGGCTATCGGGTATTTTATTACCATCAAAGGAAGGATTCTTCCAGGCAGATTGCAGGGTAAATTGACTGTTACCACTAAGGGGTACAAAACTGAGTTGTTTGCTTCCTTTTAGTTTCAGGTTGAAACGGAAGGGGTGAGGTTGGGTAAGGTCTGCCAACGTAAGATGAACCAACGCAGAGAGTCCGGTTGAATCAATATCTTTTGTGGGCAATCCCGGTGAGAGATCGTAATCCGTTCCACTCATACTGATCAGTAACCGGTCTTCAATACCTTTAAAATCACTGATGCCCAGGCAAATTTTTGCTTCTGCCAGGTTAAGGGTTGTTGGATCTATATCTTTTGGTATTTCAGGATGAAAACTGCCTGCAGCATTGATTTCGCTTTTATACAGTAAAACTTTATAAATAGACCGTGGACGGATTTCAGGTATAAGTTTTCCGTTTACCTGCAATTGATCGGGTAAGAGAATCAGGTTCTTACTGGTTGTTACAGGATTACCTTTTTGATCTTTTCCGGTAATAGAATACGGAATGGATACATAAGGGCCGGTAATGGTTTGGGGATCTGCCCATTTACCGGTGACCTCATTCACCACTTCGTTTTGCCGGTTAGCTCTTTCTGTTACCAGGCTGGAGACAAACCATGTGGGGATTAAAAGTACAAGAATCAGGGCAGCAGTAATGGCAGCTTTGATTAATACTTTATTAGAGTGTTTATCAGGTTTTGTTGGTGTGATTGGTTGTTCAAAAGTTTCCATTTTGTTATTTGTTTTTAATGAGTAATCTGATGGGGAAGGGATATAGAAAATATCATAAAGCTTTTTATACAGGAATACTATTGCTATCACTGAGGCGAGAAATAGTATGCCTGAAGCAGACAGGTAACGGAGTGCTGTATTCAAGAAAAAGCTTCTGCTGCAGGAGAAATCTTTGAAAATAAACGTTCCCAATATTCCGTAGGGTAGCGTACATAGAAAGCAGGCAAGTATCAAAAGGAAGAATTTGATCTTTATCGGAATCCTAGCTCTTTTTAATGCAAACAGGATAATGCAAAGGATAATAAACACAGGAAAGCTGCCGATGACTGCAATAAACAAAATCAATATGGCTAATCCGCCAGCCCAAAAAAGAGATACCAAACTTACAATCAGGGCAGTATACATCCAGATACGAAAGGCAATTGCTTCTGGTGTGAGTTGTTTATATATCATGAAAAGTGCTTTGAATTTCAAAGTATAAGGATAAAAAAAATTATTTACTGGATCTGATCATTTCTTCCAATGCTGCCAGGTGAGCTTTGAAAGCTTTTTCCCCCGCTTTGCTGGCTGCATAAGTAGTATTGGTTTTACGCCCGATAAATCCTTTCTGAACCCGGATAAAACCACTTTCCTCCAGCCCTTTTAAATGGCTGGCCAGGTTGCCATCTGTGATGTTTAATAATTCTTTCAGTTCATTAAAGCTGACTTCATCATTCACCATGAGTGTACTCATGATACCCAGCCGGATCCGGTTATCAAATGATTTGTTTAAATGCTCTATCGGGTTCTTCATGATCGGGCCTGTTTATTGTTTTCTTTCATATTTCCACCACATTACAATTCCATAAAGGATATGTAAGATACCAAAACCGAATGCCCAGAAATAAATGCCATTGCCAATTACCCAGAGATTAATGATGCCCAGGATTATTTCGCAGATACCCAGATAACGCACTTCCCGAAGGGTATATTTACTGGCATTCAGAAGGGCCAGGCCATAGAAGATCAGGCATCCGGGAGCAATTAGTCCGTAGGTACCAATTTGCAGTAGTCGGAATAAATAAATACCGCCTGCAACCAGGGGCAGCATTACATTCAGGGTAAGCCTGCGGGAGGAAGCACTCCATATGGGAGTATTGGTTTTTTTACTGCGCAGGTAAGTGAACAGAAAAGCAAAGCAGATTGCTGCAAGTAAAGTGCAGACTGCAATCGTAAAAAGGGAACTACCTGTATAATCTTTGATCAGGAATTCATGGTTATAAGAAATCAGTTCTGCAGGGTTGCGTTCCGCAGTGTTGAGATGTGAGCGGCTGACAATGGGGTAGGCTACAGCAGCACCGATCAATGCGCAGGTACCGGCAGCAATACCACTTAATCCGCTCAGGCTGATGAACCGGCTGCTGCGTTCCATCATCTGTTTAATATCCTGCAGGGCTTCCAAATGGGTATTTTCAGTATTCATAAAAGCACTTTGTAATTCAAAGTAATGATAAGTATTTCATTCCGGCAAATTTTTTTTATTAAAATGGTGATTCCGTTAATCTTCCGGTCCTGTAATTTCTTTTTTGCTGTATGCATCCAGGTAAACAGACATATCCATGGGAAGCTTATCCCTGTACAAACCCATTTTAAAATAGTATTTGTTTTGAGCAGAAAGCACCAGGCAGTTATCCGGATAACTGGTAATACCTGTATATTGAATAATTTTTTGGTTATTGAGAAATGCTATAACATAGCCATCCTGCTGGTGGGTAAACTTTACCCGGAACCTGCAACCGTAAAAAGCTTAACATTGGTTATATTATTTAATTGTTAAGTTTGTGTAAACAAATTTTACATAGAAATGAAAAGTGAAACAAAGAAACCTATAGGAACTAAAACAGAATCACTCGAACTAATTGAAAAAAAGCTGACGGATACGCTGGCTGAAGTTAAAACAAAGTTCAGTGAGAAAAAACTGAAAAACCGGTTGAAGAAAGCAATTAAGGTTTTGGGTCATGGATTGGATAAAAAGAAAGCAGAAACTACTGCTCCGGAAAAAAAGACAAAAGTGAAAGCTAAAGCAAAGACCAAATCTGTTGTGAAAACTGAAAAGGCAACAATAAGCCCGGTGAAGACAAAAAAAGCACCTGTTACCCCAAAAACTGAAGCATAACCCCCAGCAAGTATAACAGACGATCTTTCATAAAATGAATATAGTCTGACAAAAAAAATACCACCTTATGGTGGTATTTTTTTTGTTTACTACTTAGTTTGATTTGTAAAATTAATAGGGCCCTTTATGCCATAATTCAATGGGAATCTGTGGGCCTAAATTGGACAGTAATAATCTTTTGCACTGTGCTTTAATGCGTCTAATTGTTATTGTGTTCATACCAGTTAATACTGTTGTAACAATAAAAGTAACCCGCCTGCCCTGTCATCTATAAAGTTAAAAAAGAAATTTTAAATGCTATTATGTTCATTTTCAATTATTTAGTAAATTATTGAAAGAACTTGTTAAATGCTAAATACATATTTGAAATATAAAAAAGCATGATAAAAGTCATATTATTTAAATACACATTGCAGTAGTTTAATTTTTTGTTTACCTTAACAATTCCCTTTAAGAGCTTTCATATAACTGCAAAATAATTAGTATTTAATTTATAAAATATAATATATGCGATATCTGAAAAATGTATCATTAATTCTGATGATGTTTTTTTATTTTCCTGTATGTATCAATGCGCAACATAACCAATGGACCTGGGCCGGTGGAAGTAATAGTTCTAATCAGTATGGAAATTATGGGCCAAAGGGTACAGCAGGTAATACTTTTATACCGGGGGCCAGAAATTTTGGCCTTAGCTGGGCAGATAATAATGGTAATATTTGGTTATTTGGGGGGCAGGGTTATTCCACCGCCAGTGATGCAAGTGGTGGGAAAACCATTGATTATTTGAATGATTTGTGGAAATATAATAACGGTAATTGGACCTGGGTAGGAGGGGCTAATTTCCATAATCAAAATGGTAATTACGGTCCGCTTGGTTCTGCATTATCTACAAATTATCCCGGAGCAAGAAATTACAGTACAGGTTGTGTTGATCTCCTTGGCAATTACTGGATGTATGGTGGACAAGGTTATGCATCCGATCCAAATAATCAATATTGTTTGGACGATTTATGGAAATGGGATGGTACCAACTGGACCTGGGTATTTGGAGATCACACACAGTCTGCTATCAGTTATCATACTGCAATGGGTGTTGCCGACCCGGGTAATTATCCCGGATCCAGAGAAGCAGGCAATTCATGGACGGATAATAATGGTAATTTCTGGCTATTTGGAGGATTAAATGATGATAATACCACTACCTCAGGGCCTCGTCCAACAAATAATTGCAATGATGTATGGAAATGGGATGGTACCAACTGGACCTGGATGAGTGGAAATAATACTTTTAACCAACCTGGGGTTTATTCAGGTGCTGCTGGCACCTTGACACCTGGGGCCAGGCAATATGGAGCCGGATGCCGGGATATTTATGGTAATTTCTGGTTGTTCGGGGGGCTTGATGAGGCCCATAACAGGTATAATGATTTATGGGAATGGAATGGAACGAACTGGATATGGGTAAGTGGAAGTAATACTACTAATTCAACCGGAACTTATACCGGAGCCGTTGGTACCCTGGTACCTGCTTCCAGAGCTGCGGCAATGATGTGGTTTGATGAAACCGGAAATTTATGGCTATTTGGAGGGGCAACGCTTGTTTCAGGCTCTTCACCTTCCTACTTGAATGATTTATGGAAATGGGATGGAACTAACTGGACCCTGATAAGCGGTGGTAGCTCCCCACTTCCATCTTCAGATCCATCTACCGGTACTTATGGTACCATAGGAACTTCAAGTTCTTCCACTACCCCGGGTGTAAGGGCAGGTGGTGCTTATGCTGCAGATAAGGGTGGCTATATCTGGTTAATAGGTGGTGGTGATTTTTATATTAATAATGTAGCTACCAATATGTTGAATGATGTTTGGAAATTTCAGTATGGGTATAAAACAGCAAATGATGGCAACTGGAATCTTCCGGCTACCTGGGAAAATAATGCAGTTCCGTTATCAACTGATTTTGCCATTATTAAAAATGTGGTTTCTGTGACAGATGCTGAATCCATTACTGGTGTGAAAGTGAATCAAGGATCAATTTTAACTGTTAATCCCGGGAATCTGCAGGTAAGTTGTACCTTAAATAGTAGTGGCTCTATAGATGCAACTGCAGGGACCATTACATTGAATGGCAGTATTCCGCAGGGTTTTGCAACCAGTATGCTAAAAAACAGTACCATTAAAAACTTAACAATAACTAATGCTTCCAGCTTTTTACTAAGGGGTTCTCTAAATCTGACAGGTGTGCTGAATCTATCAGGTGGAACATTTTATACACAGGGCTTATTAACCCTGGGATCCAATGCAAACAGTACCGGTGCAGTATTGTTCAATGGGGGCAGTATTAATGGGAGTGTTACTGTGCAGCGATACCTGAGTCAGAATCAGCGAGGCTGGCGTTTATTGGGTAATCCTTTAGCTTTAGGGGTAACTTATGCTAATTTAGCCAGTGGATCAGCTACTCCAATCGATATGACTTATGGGTCAACATCAAGTGCAGGTGCTTCTGCTGAAACTTATGATCCTCTAACAAATAGCTGGTTGGGTGTGACTTCAGCTTCCACTTTATGGAATTCTGAAAGTGGTATTGCATTATTTATCCGGGGTCACCAGGGACAAGGATTTGGATCAGATTATCCCACTTATGGTAATGAAGGAGGTGTGCCAGGCAATGTAACATTAGCAGTAGCCGGGCCGTTAAATACCTCTAATACATTTATTACAACCACCCCGTCTCAGTTTAATTTAATTGCCAATCCATTTGCTGCTCCTATAAGTTTATCCAGCGTATTGGCAGTGAATCCTGGTTATAGTGGCACTATAGCAGTTTATGATCCCACATTGGGCAGTTCCAGTGTAATTGTTAAGGCAGGTGGTTATACTTCTTATACCCCAACAGGTGTAGCTGGTAGTGCCAGCGATATAGTCATTCCATCAATGGGAGCATTTTTTGTTCAATCCACCACGGGCACTTTATTATCTATACCCACTTCAGCAATCTTTACCGGAACTCCTTCTGCAGTAGCTACTTATGGTGGCTCTGACAGAATGAAACTTACGGTGAATAGTGGGACTGTCAATTATGACCAATTAAATTTCCAGTTCGATGCCAATAGTACTGCAGCTTCCGGTGACAAATATGATTTTGGAAAACTACCCAATACTAATCTGAATTTTTACAGTATCAGTTCCAATCATCAGCAAATGGCATTTGATGAAAGGAATGCTATTTCACAAATCATTCCACTAGGCTTGAAAAGTAGTATAACTAACAACTTTTCAATTTCTGTGGATCAATACAGTTTGCCTGAAGGATTAAGCCTTGTTTTAAAAGATAAATTGCTGAATACTTCCACTGTTTTACAGGCAGGCGTTTCTTATAATTTCAGCATTACTGCAGATACTGCCACACAGGGGGAAAACAGGTTTGAGATTGATGTGAATAAAGCCGTGGTGAATACTATTACAAATGATAATACTGGTGTAACAAAAGTAACCATCGGGCCTAACCCGTCCACTGATTTTATAGAAGTGAAGACACCTGTATCCGGCATTGCAGGGGCCTCCTACAATATAAGATTACTGGGTACCAATGGTAATCCTGTTTCATCCATTTCAATAGCAGCTGGTTCTTCTGTTCAGATACCGCTGAAAGGGTATGCCAGTGGTTTGTACCTGGTAGAAGTGAATGATGGTAAGCAGATTGCTACTTACAAAATCATCAAAAACTAGTTGTTGTAAACCCCCAAAATGAAATGTATGAAAAAGATTATAGGATATATGAGTCAGCCCCAGGTACAAAAGATACTACTGCTGATGGTGATACTTTGTATAATTACAATTGGTTTGTATGCACAATCAGACCCGGGAGATGACCCCGGGAATGCACCGGTAGATGGAGGATTAAGTTTATTGCTGGCTGGTGGAATTGGCTTCGGTATAAAACAATTGAGAAAAAAAAGAAACTAATATCTTCGATACTAAAAAAATGAACCTGAAAATTAATGCTTTTCAGCACCTGGGAATACCTGTTACTGATTTGAAAAGGTCTGAATTATTTTATGAAAGCCTGGGGTTTATAAATGTAATGGCTTCTGCATTTGAAATAGATGGAAATGCCGGTTATGTTGCCATGATGCAAAGTGGGAATATGATCATAGAATTGTATCAGTTGCCGGAACCGCAATTAATGGAAATCCGGACAAGAAAGGACGGGCATATAGACCATATTGCCTTTGATGTGGATGATATTGATGCAACTTTCCGGACTCTGAAGGGAAATGGGTACCAGGTATTGGAACCGGAACCTGTTTTTCTGGCTTTCTGGAAAAATGGCTGTAAATATTTTAATATACAGGGGCCTGATGGGGAAAGGCTGGAGTTTAACCAGATACTGAAAAGTTGAATTAAAATTCTGCATACAATTTTTCAATCTGATCCTTATATTTTTCAGCAATCACTTTTCTTCTCAGACTGAGTTTAGGGGTAAGTTCACCGGATTCGATGGTCCATTCTTCAGGTAATAATGCTATTTTTTTGATCTGTTCCACATGATTGAAAGATGGATTGATGGAAGTGATAATCTCTTCATACAATTGCAACACTTTCGGATGTTTTACGACTTCCTGAATGCTGCATTGAATATTGTTTTCCTGCAACCATGGATATAAACTGGAATAGGATGGGACAATTAATGCTGAAACAAATTTCTTATCGGCACCAATAACGGCTATCTGTTCGATAAAGGGATGAGATCTGAACTTATTTTCCAGGGCCTGGGGTGCTACATATTTACCGCCACTGGTTTTGAATAATTCTTTTTTACGGTCGGTAATTTTCAGGAACCTGCCTTCCACCCATTCTCCCACATCTCCGGTATGCAACCATCCGTTAATGATGGTTTCAGCCGTTAATTCCGGTTGTTTATAATACCCTGCCATTACAGTGGGTCCCTTGATACAAATTTCCCCATCGGCTTCCAGTTTCACTTCTATGCCTTCAATAGGCAGTCCTACCGTACCAAACCGCACCCCGTTTTTTTCATTCCGGTTAATGGTTACAATGGCACTGTTTTCAGTAGGGCCATATCCTTCATACACATTAATCCGGGCAGCCCGGAAAACACGTAATAGTTTTACCTGGCAGGCAGCACCGCCTGTTGCAATAATTTTAATATTTCCTCCAAGGGCTTCCCGCCAGCGCTTAAAGATGAGAGTATTGGCAAGGGAAAGTTGCGTGTTATACCAGAATCCCTGGTTAAGGTTGTTATCATACCGTTCTGCCAGGTTCACTGCCCAGTAAAACAAAGCTTTTTTAAATCCTTTCAGGTGAGATCCGGCCAGCAGGATCCTTTCATACACTTTTTCCAGCAAGCGGGGGACAGTGGTAAAGATAACCGGTTTTACCTCCTGTAAATTCTGGCCGATCGTTTCCAGGCTTTCTGCATAATAGATACCATAGCCACTGAATAAATAGACATAAGTAATCATTTTTTCGAAGATATGGTTAAGGGGCAGAAAACTGAGTGCCTTGTCATGCAAGGTTTCAGTGAAGGGGAAACTATGGAAACTTAAATACAGGTCGGCATAAATATTGGCATGGCTGAGCATAACCCCTTTTGGAGTGCCCGTTGTGCCTGAAGTATAAATAATAGTGGCGATATGGGAAACCGGTATCTTTTGTTTAATGGTTTCCATTTCCCGGAGCGATGGGGGAGTAGCCATTGCCGGGATGGCAGACCAGTTTGGTACACCCTCAATGGAATCGAAACTAAATATCTGTTGCAGGGAAGGGATATTGGGTTGTAATGCCAATATGGTTTGGTACAATTCCCTGCTGCTAACGAAAATCATGCGTACACAGGCTTCATTTAAGATGTATTCAATTTCAGCCGGATTGGTAGTAGGGTAGAGTGGTACCAGAATGGCGCCAGTCTGTTGAACAGCCAGGTCTGTAATAATCCATTCCGGCCGGTTATTGCTGATGATGGCTATTTTATCAGCCCCTTCCGGGCTCTGGTCATGTGCTGAAATACCCATCAACAGGAGGCCCGCACTGAACCGGTTAACGGTATCTTTCACTTCCAGGGTGGAATAGGTTTTCCATTGTCCGTTTTCCTTTGCCGCCAGCATATCTGTTTTGGGACATTTTTCCAATTGGTAATCAATGGAATCAAATAGCCGTTTTAATGTTATATTCATACTGTAGCCGGAGCATAAAAGTAAGCCTTTGAGGGTAATAGCCAGCACTTAATTACAAGGAAATCAGGTTAAAATATTCAGGAAAACAGGGATAATAATCTTCTTTTTTCAGGATAAAAAATCGTAAATTACAAAGGGATTGTTTGCAAAAAATATAATGGCTGATAATCCTAAACTATTGATTTACAACATAAAATAGTCAACCTGTATTGCCGGTAACTGGCATTCTCCACTTTTAGGATGAAGCCTTAAAAAAATTCCCATAGCAGGTACTGATACAGGCTTGAATTATAAAATCATAGATGAATTGTAGGATAAAAATGAACTGAAAAATGAAGAAACGGTGTGTCATTTACTGGGGTATTGCTTTAATGCTGGACTTATTATCGGGTCTGGCTATTACCGGTTACAGCCAGGGGAAAATAAATCAATATATGCTGGCTGTAGGAATTAACAATTATACCGGAACACTAACAGTGAATGAAATTGTAACCCATGACGGAAGAACCGTACCTAACCTGTATGGATGTAATAATGATATTGATACCGTTGAAAAGACCTTTAAAAAATACTATCATTTTGATCAGCGTAATATTTATACGTTGTACGACCAACATGCAGCAAAGGATTCAATCAGGGCTTACTTAAAAATGCTGGCAGCAAAATGCAAGCCGGGTGATGTGATGGTTTTTTATTACAGCGGACATGGAAGCCTGACTTATTCTGACAATACCAATAGAATGTTGCAGAAATCTTATATTAACTCAATTGTGCCCGCTGATATTCGTTTTCCTGCAGTATCTGATTTGACTAATCTGGAACTGAATGATATATTCCAGGCATTTACCAGCAAAAAAGTAAAGCTGACTGTAATTACTGATTGTTGTAATAGTGCAACCATTACCCGGGGGCAAACCATGTTTGATGCTGATACAATCAGGGAGGTTAAAGCTTCACCCCTGCCTTTTACATTTAATGCTGCCCAGCTAAAAGCTACTACACCCCTGACAGCAATGGGGGCTGTTACCATCAGTGCCTGCCAGGATAATGAACCTGCAAAAGAGTATTGGGTGAACCTGAGGCATTATGGTGCATTTACCTATTGCTTTTGCAGTGCTATAGCGGAGTGGAGCCGTGCTCCGGTGATGGATCTGATGAATGCTACCATTGCCAAACTAAAGTTTATTGGTAAAGAACAGAACCCGAATGTAGAAACTGCAGATAGCAGGCGCATGCAGGTATTGACCGGCACAGAAAAAGGAGCCAGTCTGAAGACTCAATACCGCATCATTTCTCTGAATAAAGGAAATGATACCGTAACGATAAGAGGCGGCTTTATAGATGGATTATTTGAAAATGACCTGCTGGTGGAACATACTACCAAAGACAGCATCAGTATTTTTGAAGTGAATGGGCCTGATCTTTCAAAAGCAATAATCCTGAACAAAAGCCATCGGTTAAAGGGTACGCAATTTGCCAGCATGGTATTTAATTTACTGAGACCGGCCAGTAATCCGGATGCTCCCTTAAAAATATTTATTGGCAATGGGATAGATGATCAGCTGACAGAACGAATGATGCGGCAGGCTAAAGAATTGTATGGAAATAATCAAATTAACTGGATGGTGCCATCCAGAAATATATTACCGGAAGCTGTATTGTATGATGATCAGGTTACCACAAATACGATCAGCTGGAAACTGAATGAAAACAATATTCCGGGAAGCCGTGCTTTGGGTGATAAAGTTTCTGATGGAATGCTGGATTCTTTGAAAAACAAAAGGGTTTACCTGCAGATACCCCCTTTCCAATCCATTACAACAGCATTGGATGCTGTTTTGGGTAAAGTGGTAAACCGGAATATAAAGAGGGTGTCTAAAGCTGCTGATGCAGATTATATGCTGGCTGGTGAACTGGACAAGGACGGGAATACCCTGCAATATGGATGGATCAGCACACGCCTGAGAAGCGAAAAAGAAAATGAATTGCCGGTTACGACTGATTTTTTTACCTGGAATGGTAACTCGGATAGTATTTGCAGTAGCCTGGCAGACCGTATTTTTAAACTTTCTGTTTTGGATAACTGGTTAACGCTTTCGTCTCCCCCAGGTAATAACCAGCACTATCCCTTTACCTTACAGATAAAAGATACGCTTACAGGCAGTATGGGTATGCCGGGTAAAATGCTGCAAACCGGAATGACCGACAAAGAATATTTAAGAGTTTCATTTATAAATGATGCCGGGAGAAAGGAAGCCTGGGATAACAATACCCAGTTTATATATGTATTCAGTATCGACCCTAAGGGGAATATGGTACTGATATTTCCGAATGCGGGAACAGGTATTTTTGATTACCCAAGGGGTAATGGAAATCCTTATCTGGCCAGTGTGCAACATACTTCTCCTGGTAAATACCATTATTTTTTACTGACCAGTAAAGACCGGATCATTAATACCTCTGTGTTTAATCAGCAGGGAGTAACTTCCCGTTCTGAGATAGTGCCCGCTAATGCATTTGAGAAATTGGTACTGGACCAGGGTAGGGAACAAAGGGGCGAAATTAAAATGCCGGGCGACTGGATGATACGGAAAGTGGAAGTGTATACAACTGATAAACCTGTAAAAAATAATTAAAGTATGTATCTGAAAAAAGCGATCACCATACTTTTTTTATCGGGTATTATCTGGTATGCTCATGCGCAGATACCAGAACTGGTGCTGCAGAACGGGCATACTAAGCAGATTACCGCCATCAGCTTTGATCATGATGGAAAACATATGATTACCCGGAGTGATGACCGGACCAGTAAAATATGGGATCCATTTAACGGGTTATTAATTTCTGATTTTAATAACAATACCATTGAAACCGGATCTGTTTCCGGGCAGGTTTATTATGATGCAGATAACAGGTATGTGATGGAATCCCGTCCTGCCAGTGAGCCTTATTATGAGTATGTATATGATTTCTGGGACCCGGTAGGAGGGAAAATACGGTATACGATTAAAGGGGGGAGTCTGAGCAGTATTAATCCCGGTGGGGGAGTATTTGCAGTAGCCTGGAAGACTAAAAATGAGATACTGATTTATAATACCACAACTGGCAAACCGGTTACAAAACTTATGGGCTTAGGTTATGAATGGCTTACTTCCAATATCTGTTTTATTACAGACAGCACTTTGCTGGTTTGTAATTATAAGTACACTGATTCATTATTTGATGCATCCCTTTTTTATACCCTCTATAATGTGAACAGCAAAACAGTAATAGGAACATTTGCAGATGAGAGTCCTCATTTCAATACAAATACCCTGATACCCGGGAATACCGGTAAATATGTATTGTCTTATAAAAAAGGCCCGGATGTCTCTACTGAAAGTGTTGTTTTATGGGATATGGTTACCCTGCAGCCAGTATGGACAAAGCAGGTACATGATGCAACTTATTTGCAGTTTAATTGGGATGACAGTAAAATACTGAGTGCCTGTTATGGTTTGACGAATGATTATGCTGATGGTAAAGACCAATCTTCCATTGCTGAATTTTCTGTTAAAGAGGAAGGTAAGTTGTCTGTTTTTACCCGTACAAAAAAAGGTAAGGTTTTATTTCTGAAATACAGTCCGGGTGGACATCTGATAGCAATGGCATCCAGTGCTGATATGCCTAATAATATTTCTGATTCTGTTATTCCGTATACAATTGGAATTTATGATCAGAAATATCATTTAATAAGCAGTACTCCTTCTGTAAATAAAATGATTACTGCTGCAGCATTTACACAGGATGAGAAATATATAGTAACTGGTTATGCAGACGGCAGTTTTATAACCTGGGATATTGCTTACCGGGTAGCAAGAAAATTAACACAGAATGAATCTGTATTGGACCATATTGTTCAAATGCATTATAATAAAAGTTCGGGTAAATTACTGTATTTAACAGAGGGGAATTATTGCAGTATGGATGAACAATTGTTTTCTGATAAAAAAAATATACCCTATCTGGATTCGATGATAGAAGAAAATTTGGAAGGCAATTATTTTGGAACTTTGAAACCAGCTATTCATCAGCTTGGAAATGATAAATACAGTATTATTACCAATCAGCACATGGTAAAATTAATGGACAATGAAGCACTGTCATTACTGGGTAGTTTAGAGAATGGATTTAACGATTCACTGTTATTAAAATCCATGCAGATTGAGCATCCTGAAATAAAATCATTTACAATTGAACAAAAACAGGTAAGGGATAGAAAAGGGCATCAGGTATCAGATACTTTGTCTGAGAACAGTGAAATTTTAGAAACAAAACTGTTGCATGCTTCTGTTCAATCTGACAAGGGTGAATATAAAACAGTATTAAGTTCTAAATACGGCAGGTATAATCCCGATTACAGGCATAATGTAAAAACAAATTCTTATTTATTTCCAACAATAGACGGGACTAATCATTATCAGATTGACGACAAACTATTTATTCTGAAAGGGAAACTTTCAAATGCCAACCTTCAGAATCCGGTATTAAGTACTAATGGTGAATACCTGTTTGGCGAAAAAAAACATGAGCAGAATACAGATTATTCCAGCAATGCGATGGTTTATTGTGTATCGGTACCGCAGGGGCAGATAGTGAACAGTTTTTCATTGAACAGGAATGAGCTTTTTAATGCTGATTTTGCAAATCCTGTATTTAGTCCGGATTCTGCAACCTTTTGTATTTATAATACAAAAGGGAATGACATTTTTATTAAAAAAAAGGGGGATGGTAAGGACCTGCATCAGTTACAGGGCACTAATGGAACAATTAACGGGGTAGAATATTCAAAAGACAGCAAATACCTGTTTAGCTGGACTGCTGACGGTACCTGCCAGAAATGGGATGTGAAAAGCGGAAATAAATTATACACTTTCCTCTTTTTTTCTGATCAGGATTATGCAGTGATTTTACCCGATGGTTATTACTATATATCCTCGCATTCGGATACCAAATATCTTAATTTTAAACTGAACGGACGTTTATACAATTTTGCACAATTTGATTTGCAATTAAACAGGCCTGATCTTGTATTGAAACAAATGGGCAGCCGGGATACCGCATTGATACACTTGTATTATAAAGCCTGGCTGGATAGGTTACAAACTATGGGATATCAGGAAAAAGATTTTGCAATAAAAGTAAACCTGCATATTCCGGAAGTGGTGATGCACACAGATTCATTCAGGTCTGTTACAAAAGAAAGGGAATTGCCACTTGGGTTTTTATTGACGGACAGTTTGTTTAATATTACTGCCTATACCATTTATGTTAATGATGTACCGGTTAATGGGATGAAGGGAACCAGGCTACCGCATCTCCAGAAAAAGGATACTGTAAGTACAACTGTTTTACTGAGTGAAGGAGAAAATAAAATTGAAGTGAATTGTATCAATGAAAAAGGTGCGTTGAGCAGAAAAGAAGTAGTTTTTATTAATTATGAACCTGTGAAACCTGCAAAAAGCAAAACCTTATTTATTGGTATTGGTATAAACAACTATCATGAGAACCCGTACTTTGAAAATCTGCAGTTTTGTGTAAAAGATATCCAGGATCTTTCTGCTGCATTTACTGCAAAATTTGGAAACGATTTTGTTGTAGACACATTATTGAATGATAATGCCACACAAGCCAATATACTGGCATTGAAAGAAAGATTGTTGAAAACAGGAGTGGAAGACAAAGTAATTATTAGTATAAGCGGACATGGAATGACCTTTAAGAATGATTTTTATTTTGTAACAGGTATTACGGATGCCAACCATCCGGAACTGGAGGGGGTATCGTATACCCAGCTGGAAGATTTACTGGATAGTATACCTGCAAGGAAAAAACTATTATTACTGGATGCCTGCCATAGTGGAGAACAGCCTGTTGGAATGGATGGACTAACATTAACGAGTGCAGCAAAGCCAATAGTAACGGGTATACATAACAAAGGAAATCTGATGAATTTTAACCAGCAAAATACAAGCAGTGTTAATATTATTGATGTACAGCAGGATCCTCCACCCAAAGCATTATTAGCTGCAGGCAGTGTGAATAATATTTTTAAGTTGATGAAAGATGCATTTGTAGACATACGCCGGAATAATGGGGCGTATGTAATTTCTGCTGCACAAAGTTATCAGACCGCTGCAGAAACGGAAGAAATGGAGAATGGAATCTTTACTTATGCTCTTTTGCAAATACTTCAGCAAAATCAGAACATGACGGTAAATGACCTGAATATTAAAATTAACCGGATGGTAAACCAGAAAACCGCGGGAAGCCAGAATACTGATAACCGACAGGAGCTGGCTGATTTTAACTGGCAACTCTGGTAATTAATTCAATCTGGCATACTTGAAAATTAATTGATTAAATGCTTGCATTTATCAGACCTGAATTGTACTTTACCAGAATTCAATCAATCATTTCACAAACTCAACCTTACCATTATGAAAACAATTTGTTGCTTTTTTGCATTTATTTTCTTTCTGTCTGCCTGTCAGAATTCCGGTAAATCAACTGTAGCATCACCATCATCTGATTCTGTGACTATGCCTTATACCGCTTATTATTCTTCCTCCTTTGCCATTTCAGAGAATAAGAAAAATGCGCAGTCAGTGCTGCAATCTTATAAAGACTGGGAAGATAATAAACTAAGTAATGGCACAGCTTATTTTGCAGATACTGTTATGATGATTTTCTCGGACGGCAGTAGTTTTAAACTCTCCCGCGACAGTATGATACATGTATTTCAAAAATTCAGGGATAGTCTGAGCAGTACTAAAATCGAGGTTACTGCCGTTACAAATTTACACAGTATCGATAAAAATGCCGATTGGGTAGGAGTTTGGTATAAACAAACAGATACTTATAAAACAGGTAAAGTGGATTCTGCATTTTATCAGGATGACAATAACCTGGTAAATGGAAAAATTGTCTATATAAGTAGTAAAAAACAGGGTTTAAAAAAATAGTTTTTAGTTGGTATAATGACAGTGCTTTAGTTTTTTAATTTGTTTCTGGATTGTGGCTACCCTATGCTGATGGGGTAGCTTTTTTTTTATGTTTTTTAGTGATATTGTTTCAATGTTTTACTGATAAGTGAATGCTATAACATTTTAATGCAATAGTATAATTATTTAATGGTGTAATTGGTCAACTTTATTGTTTAAAATCTGAGGAATGGATTGTTGAAGCAACAAGGCATTTTCAGAAAAGTAACAAAGAAAAACCAGTTGATGAAGCATTTAATTCTTACCTGCAAAAAGGCAATTGTATTATCATTATTTGCCACAATTTGTCAGTTGACCTATGCACAGGTTCAGATACCCGGCTATCAAAAAGAAATATTGAATAAGTTTGGAGCAGGGGTGAATCTTTCCTTATATGAAAATTACTGGAAAAAAGCAGATGTGCGGTTATCTGAAAATGTTATTGAAAAGCTTGATATTGCAAACAGAATAGGTTTTAAAACGATACGGTTACCCGTTGATTTTGACTCGTATTTAACAGAAGGTACCAATAAGTTAAATAGTAAATTACTGGAAAAGCTTTCATTGGTATATGATTATCTGAACAGTAAAAATATGAATCTGATTATCATTTATCATTATGGTAATTCTTATAAAAAAGCTGACTTTTCAAAAGAAGCAATTCGTATTGCAGATATGTGGTCTCAGATTGTTGTTTCTTTTAAAGGGAAGGGATACAATAATTTATTTTTCGGGCTGTACAATGAACCCAGGGTTCCAGGTGAAGTATGGGCTTTTGCTGATGAAGCAATGATGAAGATATTGAGGCCATTTGACAGAAACCGGTATTGGATGATCGGTTCAACAGATTATAATGGGATTGATGCTTTTGCACAATTGAACCTTATTCTAAATGATAAAAAAATAATTTATGCTTTCCATTTCTATCAGCCCTATATATTTACGCATCAGGGTGCAAGCTGGGATCCTGGTAAAACGTATTTAAAGATATTACCTTACCCATATGCATCTGATGAAATGCCTGTATTGCCTGCAAAAGCCAGAGGAACAGATATGGAGTATAATTATTACCATTATTCAGAAAGTGCCAATAAAGATTTTATCATTTCAAGGGTTTTGAAAATATATAAATGGTCTGCTGATAATGGAGCGCCGGTAATTTGTACAGAGTTTGGTGCTATTAACAGTATTCCAAAAAAATACAGGGATAATTATATAAATGATGTTGCTTCTGTAATGAGAAAATTTGGTATACCGGCACTTATTTGGGATTTAGATCAAACCTTTAGTATTGAAACCAATAAGATTGTTCCCCTGCAAAGTGTAAGTAATTGGGTAAATTCCTTCAAATAGTAATGGGTACACGCGGTTAGTAAACTATTAGAATTACTTTAAACAGTTTTCCGGATACATCATATTTTGGATTGTAGGAAGCTTGTATCCATATTGATTTTCCATCTTTTCTGCGAAATTCAAGTTCACTTATTACTACTTCAGCAATTTCAAGCTGTTTCCAAAAATTTTCATGCCTGTTGATTCCAATATTATTTTCTGCTAATAATATACGATGATGTTTGTGTCTGATTTCTTCAATTGTATAACCAAAAAGGGATAAGAAATCAGTATTGGCCTTTAAGATATTTCCATCTGAATCAAATTCAGCAATTGCATTAGACCTGCTGATTGCTGTACTTTGGTGTTCAATACCTGTTTTATAATCCGTTATTTCTTTAAAACTATTTATTTGTTCAGTTATATCAGTCACTATTTCCATTACTTTAACCAGCTTTCCATCAGAATTGAAAATTGGATTATAAGATCCCTGTATCCAAACAGATTCATCATCTTTTCTTTTTCTTTCAAATTCACCTAAATGAAAATTTCCTTCATTAAGTGTAGCCCAGAATTGAGGTGATTTATTTAAAATAACCTGATCTTTTGTGAGTAAAATACTATGATTCCTGCCTTTAAGTTCTACCAGTGAATAACCGAATAGGTTTAAAAAATTACTATTTGCTGTTAACAAATTACCTGTAAGATCAAATTCAGCAATAGCATTAGATCTGCTGATTGCCAGGCTTTGATTTTCCAACTCGTTTTTATAGGTGGATATTACCATTAAACTCTGTTCCAGATCTTCCTGTATTTCTTTTCTTTTTTTTATGTTATACCGTATAATATAGAATACAATAATCAGTAAAGCAAATATGCTGCTGTAAAAAATATAAATTGAAGTATTAAAGTCTTCAATGCTCTTATTATATGCATCTTTCCGTTCTTTTAGTAATTTGTTTTCTGTTTCCTCAATCCTTTCAATCAGGTTTCTGATATCTTCAATTTGATTCATTTCCTGAAACATGGCACTCATTTCAACACCCGTAACAAAATCATTGCCTTTTCTTTGCATGATGTTACGATCTGAAAATGTAATTTGCTTTTCCTGTAAATATTTAAGTGAATCGATTCTCAATTGTTGCCGGGCATTATCAAGGGTAAATGAGGTTAGGTTTGTTAAGTTTATTTGAGCTGATTTTTTTGAATTTTCCAGCAGTGGAATACTGATGGAATCATAATGCACCAGGTATTCTTTTGTATAAGTTACAATGTCAATATTCGACAATAATAACTTGTCCAGTATTTCTATAACATACGTTGTGTGTTTCACCCATTTATCTGCAGCCACTGCTGATTTATTTCTAAAGTAACTTATTATCCCTACTGTAATTATTGCACTGCAGATTACCAGAAAAAAGAGATTCAGTTTTTTCTCAAAAGAAATTTTCATATAATTTGATGAAATTTAATAAGGTATATTGATTTGAGTTTTGCAACCATTGCCAATTGAACTTTCAATAGAAATGGTACCGTTAAAAGATTCAGTTCTGTTAATTATATTAGAAATACCAATTCCCCCTCTTTTTAGATTAACATTGAAACCTTTTCCGTCATCTGAAGTAATAACAGTAATTTCTTTATTGTTTTCCTGTATTGAAATGGTTACATTTTTTGCTTCTGCATATTTTTGAATGTTATTAATTTGTTCCTGAATGATTCTGAATATATTTAGTTTCAGGTCATCTGAAATTAATTTTTTATGCACATCATAAATGAAGGTTGTTTGTATAGTCCCCTTATTAGTAAGGGTCTGGATAAGGTCAAGAATTACATCTTCCAAATTAATATCAATAATGGGAGTAACCATCCTGTGGCACAGCAAACGAATCTCACTAATGGAACTATCGATTAATTCAACCGGGTATTTAATTAATTCTTTAACAGTAACATTTTTATTGCCTGCTATGCTAAGAAAAATTTTAGCACCAGTTAATATCTGATTTACATTATCATGCAATTCCTGTCCGAGGTGATTTCTTTCATTTTCCTGAGCAATTAAAACGGCTCTTGTTATTTTCTTTTGTTCCTGTATTTTTTGTAAGGTAATTTCATTTTCCAGCGCCTTAAGATTTTCTTCGGATACTTTTTGCTGTGTGATATCCCTTATATATACAGAAATACCTGAAGTGGAAGGATATATATTTGTTTCCAGCCATTTGCCAAAAGTGACTGAATAATTTTTCAGGTACAGGTTTTCCTGTTTTTGCATGGCCAAAAGGAAAGGGTCAAAAAATATTGTATGGTCTTGCTCATTTAATTCAGACCTGATATCTTTCCCCATCAGGTAGTCTATTGGTTTGTTAAATAATTCCTCCGCTTTTTTATTGGCATAACTAAAATGCCAGTTAATATCCAATGCTATAAAAACATCAGATATTCTTTCAACCAGGTTGCGGTATTTTTTTTCATTTTCCTTTAATTCTTCATTTTTTTTCTTTTTTTCAATTTCAGTTTCCCTTTGTTTAACTGCTGCAGCAATAGCCCCTGGCAATCTTTTCAGCCTGTCTTTAAGAATATAATCATCAGCCCCTGATTTAATCATATTTACTGCAATCTCCTCTGAAACAGTTCCTGTTACCAGGATAAAGGGAATATGTAAAGACCAAAGTCTGGTTATTTTAAGTGCTTCAGAAGCATTGAATTGAGGTAGTGAATAGTCGGAAATAATTACATCCGGAGAAAATTCCTTCAATGCTGTTTCAAAGCCAATTTTATTTGTAGCGAGGCAAAATTCAAAGGACTGTGTCTCTTTATTAAGTAGTCTTTGAATAAGATCAGCATCACTTAAGTTATCTTCAAGGATTAGTATTTTTAAATGGTTTTCCATTAAACTGGTGGTTGATTGTGTATCATCCAGTATATTCCCAACGCTTTTAAGGTTTGAAAAAACATTTCACTTTCTACAGGTTTTACGATATAACTGTTAGCACCTAATGCATAACATTTTTTAATGTCAGGGTCTTCCTTCGATGAAGTAAGAATGATTACTGGAATTGATTTGAGTATAGGATCAGCTTTTATTTTTTCCAATACTTCTATTCCTGAAACTTTAGGCATCTTAAGGTCCAATAAAATTAATTTTGGATGTTCATGAGCGTTTCTGGATTTGTAGAGTCCTTTACAATTTATAAAATCAAGTGCTTCAGCACCATCTTTCACATGGTAAATCTTGTTGGCAAGTCCGCTTTTTTTAAGACCCCGAATCGTAAGCATAGCATCGTCTATACTATCTTCTGCAAATAAAATATCTACGAAATTGTATGGCATTTTTAAATGTTAATTGTTTTTAAAGGTAAACTGAAGTAAAAGCAGGAACCTTCATCTAGTGTAGATTCTGCCCAAACTGTGCCATTATGCCTTTGTATGATTTTTTGAACTATTGCCAGGCCAATACCAGTACCTTCAAACTCTTCCTGTGAATGTAATCGTTGAAAAACACCGAAAAGTTTATCATAATATTGCATATCAAATCCTGCACCATTATCCCTGACAGCATAAATGATAAAGCCATTTTTCTTATAATCAGATACTTCAATAATGGTTTTTGGTTTGTATTTTGAGTATTTAATGGCATTTGCAATCAGGTTAATCCACACCTGTTTGATTAAAGAAGGATCCCCATTTGCTGAAGTAATTTCATGCAGGTTAAATTCTATTTTATGGTCAGTATCCTCTAACAGGAGTTCTTCACTAACAGACCTTACCAAAGCGAACATGTTTATTTCAGAAACTGTTACCTGTTTCCTGCCTAATTTTGAAAATGCAAGCAAATCATCAATCAGGTTTCCCATTTTTTTAGAGTTGTTCTTGATGGATTGGAGCACTTTGGTTCCGTCTGTATCAAACTTTCCTTCATAATCTTCTTCAAGAATTTGGGCATATCCATTGATAGCTCTGATAGGGGCTCTTAAATCGTGTGAGACAGAATAAGAGAAGGATTCCATTTCTTTATTAGCAGATTCCAGCTGTGCAGTGCGTTCAATTACTTTTTGTTCCAATTCTTCATTCAGTTTCCGGATATCCGCTTCTGCTTTTTTAAGTTCTTTATTAGCAATCGCTAATTCAGCTGCTCTTTTTTCTTTTTCTTCATTCTGAAAAGCCAGTTCTTTATTAGCAATAATTAATTCAGCTGCTCTTTTTTCCTTTTCCTCGTTTTGAAAGGCCAGTTCTTTATTAGCAATAATTAATTCAGCCGCTCTTTTTTCCTTTTCCTCATTCTGAAAAGCCAGTTCTTTATTAGCAATGATTAAATCAGCCGCTCTTTTTTCTTTTTCTTCATTTTGAAAAGCCAGTTCTTTGTTAGCAATGCTTAATTCATCAGCTCTTTTTTCTTTTTCTTTATTTTGAAAAATAAGTTCCTTATTGGCGACAAACAATTCAGCAGCCCTTTTTTCTTTTTCTTCACTTTGAAAGGCCAGTTCTTTATCCGCTATAATTAACTCATCAGCTCTTTTTTCTTTTTCTTCATTTTGAAAGATGATTTCTTTATCTGCTATTACTAATTCAGCCTCTCTTTTTTCTATTTCTTTACTTTGAAAAGCCAGTTCTTTATTGATTTGAACATATTTTACATTCTGGGCTTCTATTTGTTCATTTTTTTCTTTGAGTTTAACTTCTGCCTGTTTTCGTTTTATTTCGAGCTCAAGTTCATTCAATGTTCTTTTAATAGTGGATACCAGTCGTTCTGGTTTGTTTTTAAGTACATAATCTGTTGCGCCATTTACCATTGATTTTATAGCTACATCTTCTTCCATTGCTCCTGATACAAAAATGAATGGTATTTGGGGATATTTTTCCCTTACAATTTTTAATGCATCGGTGCTGTTATAATCCGGCAAAATAAAATCGGACAGGATAATATCTATTTTTTCCGTATCCAGAATATGTATAAAATCCTTTTCATTGTCAGCTAAAAAATAGTTGTACAATATGCCACCATTGTCAAGAATCTCCTGTATCAGTTCTGCATCTTTTAGAGAATCTTCCAGGTGTAATATTCCAATCTTTTTATTCATAACAGGATGTGTAAGGGACGATGAAAAAATTGGATTATTCAGTTATCAGGCTTTCGGAGGGTATTTGATTAATAATTGCCCAATATTGACCTAAAACTTTAATAGCATCGATAAACTGAACAATATCTACAGGTTTTACCACATAAGAATTGGCACCTAGTTTATAGCTTTCAACCATGTCTCTTTCTTCATGAGAAGAGGTAACCATTATAATGGGAAGTGATTTAAATTTCGGATCAGCGCGAATATGTTTAAGCACTTCAATTCCATCCATTTTTGGCATTTTAATATCAAGAAGAATAACTGCTGGCGTTCCTTTTTCATTGGCAAACTCACCACGTTTGTATAAATAATCTAATGCCATTATACCGTCTTCTGCTATTACAATTCCGTTGGCAAGGTTTTTTTCGGCCAGTGCAGCAATGGTTAATTCTATATCTTTTGGACTATCGTCTACAATTAGAATTTTTCTTAGTTCTGTTTGCATGGTTTTATATTTCTTGTTATTTGTTAAGAATTTTTCAGGCTAAAGTGAAATTTGGCACCATTATCAACTTCACTTTCAGCCCAGCAATTTCCGTTATGACGTGTAATAATTCTATTTACATTGGCAAGCCCAATACCTATACCTTCAAAATCCCTGGCTTTATGAAGTCGTTGAAAAACGCCAAATAATTTATCTGCATATTTCATGTCAAATCCGGCTCCATTATCTTTTATGTAAAACATGGTGGTATCTTTGCCAGTTTCCCCACCAATATCAATCACTGTTTTCTCTTTATTTTTTGAATATTTTATTGCATTGGAAATAAGGTTTACCCAAACCAGTCTGATCAGGTTTTCATCTCCAAAAGCATCAGGAAGGTCATTTATATTTATTTCTACACTTCTGTCTTTTAATTCCTCACTGAAAGTTTGCAGAACGCTTGCAACCAGTTCCTTTGAATTTATTTTTGTTTTTTGCATTTCAGATCTGCTTAACCTGGAAAAACTGAGTAATGCATCAATTAGATTTCCCATTTCATGAGAAGATTCTGAAATGATATTCAAATACCTTAATCCTGCTTCATTGAGTTGTGCGGCATTGTTTTTCTTTAGTAAATCAACAAAACCTCCAATATGTCTTAAAGGAGCCCTCAGATCGTGTGATACAGAATAACTGAATGCTTCTAATTCTTTATTTGCCGCTACTTGTTTTTCTTTCTCTGAATGTTGAAAAGTAATTTCGTTATTGGCAGTAATTAATTCTCCAGCATTTTTCTCTTTTTCTTTGTTAAGCTGTAAATAGTTATGAGTGCCGGCAGATAAAATAATAATCAGTACCAGCATTAGCAGTAACATGATAACAGAAAGCCAGTTAAAGGTTGAAATACTGCTGATATTTGTCTCCTTCCTTTGCTTCAGTAATTCGGTTTCTTCCTTTTGTATAGCATTGGAAAGCATGGATATCCTGTCTGTAACATATTTGCCTTGTTTCGTAGCAATAAATGCAATTGTTTCTGTTAACCCTTTTTTACCTCTTAGTTCCACTGTTTTATTAGAAAAGTCAATACGTTTATGTACATAATATTCCAGTGAATCAATACGGGGTGTTTGTGATGCATTATCAATTGTAAGCCGTCTGAGTTGATTGATGTCAACGAAGATTGTCTTCAACGATAAGGTTAAAGGTTCAAGAAAAGCGCTGTCATTTGTAAGAACAAAACCACGGGATGCGGTTTCAATATCAGTAACCTGCGATCTTATTTTCTCGGATTTTTAAAAGTACCTGTTCTGTATGGTCTACAATATTTACTGATTCTGCCAATTTTTGGTTGCTATTATAAACAGCATAGCTGGTAATAATAATGATGATCAGTGTAAAGACAGCGAAAAGGAATAGTTTATTTTGAACACTTATTTTCATTTGATCTTTTGAATGCCAGCCATTATAACTTTAAATTCATTTGTATAAGCAAAAAATAAAGCTCAAAATTGAAGTTGTTTGCTGTGTTAAGTGTTACATTTTGGTTGGAATAAGTTATAAAAGTTACTGATAGATGATTGAGCATCTTCAGTAAAAACAAATATGTCCTGGCTCGAAACAATACCTTTAATATTTAAACCCAGCGTTGTACTCCAACAAAAAGCCTGCAGTGTGTTGATGCTGCAGGCTTTGTAAAATTTGTTATTATTCCTTAATTCTAAATTTAATCACAGTGACGATATTGATTTATTCTGTACGTAAATTTTCTACCGGATTGGCAACTGCTGCTTTAATGGCTTGAAAACCGACCGTTATAAGGGCAATAAGGATAGCCAGAAAACCTGCAAGTGCAAACATCCACCAAACAATATCGATCTTGTAAGCAAATTGTTGCAACCATTTGGTCATGGCATAATAGCCTATTGGAAAAGCCAGTAGGGTACCGATTAAAACGGGTTGCAGCATGTCTTTGGATAAAAGAGTCACAATGTTCAGGTTAGAGGAACCCAGGACTTTGCGTACCCCTATTTCTTTCTTCCTTTTTAATGCAGTAAAAGCGGTTAATCCGAAAAGACCCAGACATGCGATTACAATTGCAATGATGGAAAAGATGCTAAAAATAGTCTCCTGTTTTATTTCAGACTGATATAATTGATTTAGTTTATAATCTAAGAAACTAAATTCAAAAGGGTAGTTGGCAGCATAATGTTCATATGATTTGCCAACTATGTTGATTGCGGTAGCCAGGTTTCCGGGTTTTAATCTGATGAGTGCTAAACGCCGGTCTTCATGATTAGATATCACCAATGGCCCGATGGGTTCTTTCAGAGAAGCATAATGATAGTTTTCCACTACACCGATGATTTTTCTGCGATTCTTGTCACTGATTGCATCTTTCATCCATTTGCCAATAGCCTGTTCAGGAGTGTAACCCATTTTAACAGCAGCAGTCCGGTTAATCAGCACAGCTTCTGCGGAATCCGTAGGAAAAGAAGCTGAAAAATCACGGCCGGCAATAAGGTGCAGATCCAGTGTTTTGACAAATTCAAAATCTGCAAATTCTGTATTGAATAATTGTTTTTCATTAGGGTTTGCTTCTGTTTCAAAACTGTGAAAATCATGAAATCCGCCAGGTTCACCGGACATCAGGGAAACAGATTCCACCTGCGAATTGTGCTGGAGTTCAATTTTAAAAGCTGTTTTTTTATCCCAGATGGAATTATTATCCAGTTTTACGATCATGGATTGCGCTTTATTGAATCCAAGATCCCTGCTTTTTACATATTGAAGCTGACTGACAATAATGGTGATACTTACAATCAGCAGAACGGATATGCCGAATTGAAAGATTACCAGCACTTTTCTGAAAAAAGCCCCTTGTTTACCCGCTTTCATTTTTCCTTTGAGAGACTCAATCGGCTTAAAGGAAGAGAGCAGAAAGGCCGGGTAACTCCCTGCCAGCAACCCTACTACCAGTATAATCCCCAGCATACAGAGGTATAACCATGGATTGCTCCAGTAAGCAGGTAATTCATATCCCAATATCCGGTTATAGGCTGGCATTAACAGTTGCAGGAGCAGGATAGCCAATAAAGTGGCAAGAGCAGCATATAGTATTGATTCTGCAATAAACTGTCCCATGAGCTGTTTGCGTTCAGCTCCCAAGACTTTTCTTAAACCTACTTCTTTGGAACGGTCAGCTGCTTTTGCAGTGGACAGGTTCATGAAATTGATACAGGCAATAATGAGTATCAGTACGGCAATTGACATAAAGAGGTAGACCATTTTCTGATTGCCATGTTTTATATGGTCAAAAGGGCTGGCTTCCTCAAAATAGATCTGTCGCAGGGGTTTAATCATTAGCCCCATTTTAAAGCCTATTTCCTTGTATATATCCCCCATATATTTATCCATAAAACGGGGAAACTTTGCAGTTAAACTGGCCGGGCTAATGGATGGGTTCAGCTGTACATAAACAAACAAGCTATTGTTGTTCCAGTTTTTGAACCAGTCTTCATTGCGCCAGTTACTAATGGGAACCACAAAGTCAAAATTCAGGTGAGAGTTTAAAGGAACGTCTTTTGCAATACCCGCCACCCTGAATTCCATCTTTTCATTAAATTTCAATATTTTGCCAATGGGATCATCTGTGCCAAAATATTTTTTTGCAGTTGAAGCTGTCAGTACAATATTACTGGGTTGACTCAGCACAGTGGCAGGGTTTCCTTGCAGGAGTGGAAAATCAAAAAGCTGGAAAAAATTACTATCGGCCAAATAGATTTTCTGTTCATTAAATGCAGTATTTCCATAGCGGATCAGATCATTATCCGGCATTACCCTAACAGCCTTAAGGATATCTTCCGGATAATCGTTCAGTAAGGCAGTGGAATAAGAAGGGGAGAGATAAGGTATATCAGTCTTTTCTCCATTAATTTTTGCTACACGGTATACCCGGTAAATATCTTTTCCTTTTGAATGAAAATTGTCATAACTGCATTCATTCAAAATAAACAAAAAAATCATGAGGCAGCAGGTAATGCCAATGGTTAATCCCATGATATTGATGAACGAAAACAGTTTTTGTTTGCGCAAGTGTTTCCAGCTGAGTAATAAATAATTTTTAATCATAAGATATGCCGCATTAAAATGAATAAATTTCTACGAATAGTGTACCAAAGTTGTGCCAGTTTAAAACAGTATTGTAATCAATAACTTACACTATCAGTATAAAATGTAACTGTTCAGTTTCGAACAATATTTGTCCGATTATGATACAGTTTTATTTGTTGGTTAAAATTGACAGTTATGGCAGGGATCGGAATGCTCTTGACATCCTTTCCAGTTCGGCATTTGATATTTTATACTTGGCGGCTATTTTTCTCCAGTCTTTAACGATGAGTAAAATTTTTTGTATTATATTTTCTGCTTTTTCATTGGGTAGGCGAAAATAACCGGCTACTTCTCTTGCTAAATCCAAATCCAACGAATTATCTGCATCTGTAATATTTATACTCAGGCCTTTACCGTACTCATTGGGATTAATATCATAAGCAGGTGACAAAAGCCATCCCTTATTTGTAAGCAGAAAGCCATGGTTTCGCAAATGGTCGTCTGTATTTTTGATACATATACTAAATACAATCCTGCGCCATAGTTCTTCCAAATCTTTTTCTACTGCTGCACCATGTCTTGATATAAATTCCATCAGTTCGAGATAGCTTGCGCCTGCTGCATCTTCTCCATCTATATGTCCTAATAGTGTCATTGCAGATGCAAAATGAATGCGTTCATTATTTGCTGTTCTATCAAAGCGTTTTGTAAGATAAGTATGATATTTATTGTTGAACTTTTGAAGCTTTCCTTTTGCTATATTCAGCCCGGCATTTATAGCCAACTGGTTTGCTATCATTTCCCATGCAGCTACATCTTTTTCATCATTCCTGCTGGGGAATTTTGCAATCCACAAACTTCTGTCTGCATCTGACACACTTGCTTTTGGCCTGGCACCACCTAATGATGAGCCTGGAGCGATGAGCATGGTTAACCATTTTAGATATTCCGGGTCGTCTGTGTTGTCTTCTTCAAATTTTAAGCATGCATGTTCCAATTCTCTTAGCGATGTCCATGGTGGTGCAGCCATTTCTTTATTATCATTTAAAAATGGACCATCTTCTTCTACTTTAAAACGCAAAGCACCCATTCTATGCCCATCAAATACTCCTAATAAAAAATCGGATTCCAATAATTTTTTTACTGCCCGGTCTTCCTGCTTTGCTATTGCCGCTTCCCTGCGTTGCATTAATACACGACCCCATCTATCAGGACATGAATCTAAGAAAACACCAAAGTTGGGTTTATCTCCCCTTGGATAATATGCTCCTGAATAGAATTGCAAATCAGGGTCAATCATTTGAGAAAAGCCTGATTTTAACCAGGCATCCGCATATTCAAAGGAGAAGGATTCTTTGCCTTTGACTGATGAAACAGATAATGTTCCCATGATGGCCGGTTCTGGTAAATTCTGCCAATGTGCATATACCTGTATGTCTTTTTTTATATTGCTTGCCATCTGTGTGTTGTTTATTTTTTAGGAGCTCTTTCTTTTACAGTAAGCTCTGCGTCCTGTAGTTTTCTGCCCAGTGTATCATCTACCGCTACCTTCAATAAATCTTTCTCCAGGTTCAATACAAAAAGTACCTGTGCATAAGAGCCAAAGGCCACTCCAGGCACACCTTTTTCAATGGAAAGTAAGGTGGGGCGGCTGATGTTTGCTCTTTCAGCTACCTGCGCTGCACTTAGCTTTCTTCGTAACCTGGCCAGCTTGATGTTTTCACCAAATTCGGCTAATATTTTAGCCGTAGTAGGCAGTATTTGAAATTTATTGCTTTTCATAATGATAAATATATTTTACAAAAATAATCTATTTTGTAAATAATAATTTACATTATTTAATACACGCGAAAGCTAATTCTTTAGATAAACCAGAAGTGGGAATTGAACCAGTGTTAGAGCCAAATGAAAATACCTGATAACAATATAAAATATTATGAAACTATTTTTATTGGTTTAAAAAAAATGCAAAATTTAGTGGGGATGCCAAAACAAAAAGCCCTCAGATTGTTGATTCTGAAGGCTTTTGCAAAATTTGCTACTTTGAGTAGCGGACCGGACGGGACTCGAACCCGCGACCTCCGCCGTGACAGGGCGGCATTCTAACCAACTGAACTACCGATCCATTCCCTTAACCTGGTATTACTACTTCCGTTTTCGGGACGGCAAAGATAAGGGTATCTTTATTTTATAAACAAATCTTTTTAAAAAAAATCCTTGCACTATTTTTACACTCTTAACGTTTAACTTTATTTATGCCACAATACCCAAACAGACAGTTTTTAGAATTTGAGCAACCCATTAAAATGTTGTTTGAAGAAATTGAAAAATTGAAGGAAACCGCAGAGAAAAGTAAAATTGACATGAGTGATGGCATTCACAAACTGGAAGATGCCATTATCAATAAGCGAAAGGAAATTACAGAGTCCCTTACTCCCTGGCAAAGGGTTCAGTTAAGCCGCCATCCCGACAGGCCCTACACACTGAAGTATATTGAGAAAATGTTTACCAATTTTATTGAACTGCATGGCGACAGGAATGTGAAGGATGATAAAGCCATGGTTGGCGGATTTGCGCAACTGGACGGAGAAACGGTAATGGTCATTGGTCAGCAGAAAGGTATTAATACCAAAACCAGGCAGCTTCGTAATTTCGGTATGGCTAATCCGGAAGGCTACCGTAAAGCACTTCGACTGATGCGCCTGGCTGAAAAGTTTGATAAACCTGTTATTACTTTCGTAGATACACCGGGTGCATTTCCAGGGCTTGAGGCTGAAGAACGTGGACAGGGTGAAGCAATTGCCCGTAATATTTATGAAATGATTCGCCTTAAAGTGCCCGTTATTGTTGTTATTATTGGGGAAGGTGCCAGTGGTGGTGCTTTTGGAATTGGGGTGGGTGACCGTACCCTGATGATGGAAAATACCTGGTATACAGTTATCTCTCCGGAATCCTGCTCCTCTATTCTATGGAGAAGCTGGGATAAAAAGGAATTGGCTGCAGAACAATTGAAATTAACTGCAAAGGATATGAAGGGGTTTGGACTGGTAGATGAAATTGTGAACGAACCGATTGGAGGAGCGCACTGGGATTATGATGAAGCTGCTGCCATCCTTAAATCCAGTATTTTAAAAGAACTGGAATCACTCAAAAAGATTCCTGCCATGGAGAGAGTGAATAACCGGATTGATAAATATGGCAGGATGGGATTCTGGGACGAACTGGTGGATGAAGAAGCTATTCCGGGAAATATTTAATAGCATATAAAAAACTTTATCGATTGCTGGCAGTGCTACTGGCTTGTACTGCTTATCTTTGGCTGACTTAATCATTTTTATTCATCATTCAGACTTTTGGAAATGTCTCTACGATCTCAATTGAAAGGTACTGGTGTTGCTTTGATAACACCTTTTACATCAACAGGTGCTGTTGATTTTAATGCACTCGGCAGAGTGATTGATTACGTTATTGAAAACGGTGTGGAATACGTAATTACTTTAGGAACCACCGGCGAAACGCCTACACTGGATAAGCAGGAAAAGATTGATATTGTGAATTATACCTATGAAAAGGTAAGTAAAAGAGTGCCTGTAGTGGTGGGTATTGGTGGTAATAATACTAATGAAATTATAAAAGACCTGGATATTATTCCGCTTGAAAATGCAATTGCAGTATTAAGTGCATCTCCCTATTACAGTAAACCTTCTCAGGAAGGTATTTTTCAGCATTATAAAGCCTTTGCAGCTGCCAGTCCAAAGCCAGTATTACTTTATAATGTGCCGGGCAGGACGGGGCGCAATATGACAGCGGGAACCACTTTAAGGCTTGCGCATGAAGTGGCAAATATTGCCGGTATCAAAGAAGCACACAATGATATTCACCAGTGTATGGAGATTATCCGGGACAGGCCGGAAGGATTTTTAGTAGTAAGTGGCGATGATGAACTGAGCCTGCCACAGATTTCCTTTGGATTTGACGGGGTTATCAGTGTGGCAGCCAATAGTTTCCCCAGGCAATTTTCTGAAATCGTCCGGTTAGCTTTGAAAGGTGAGTTTTCAACAGCAGCTAAAGCCCATTTAAAGTTGGTGCAGGCTTATGATTATCTTTTTGCTGAAAACAATCCTGCTGGTGTTAAAGCTTTCTTGTATGAATTGGGATTAATTGATAATTATCTCCGGCTTCCGGTTACTCCGGTAAGTGCAGCCTTACAGGAAAAAATAAAAAAGTTTACAAAAGAAAATTTATAGAAAGAATAAAAAATCCCGCTGCTGAAGCGGGTTTTTTATAATGATCAGTTTTATAAGTGCAAAATATAGCATCTGGTTTACTGATAAAAAACGCATCTTTATCACATGAAGAAAATTGTGATTGCTATTGACGGATATTCATCCTGCGGAAAAAGTACTTTGGCGAAGCAATTGGCAAAGGAACTGGACTATATTTTTGTAGACAGTGGTGCGATGTACCGTGCAATAACCTTATTTTTTTTAAGAAATAATATTGATATACAGGATGTAAAAGCTATATCGGCTGCTTTAAATAATATTACACTTACATTTAAATATAATAGCCTTGCCGGGAAAAGTGATATCTTTTTGAATGAAGAAAATGTAGCATTGCAAATAAGGGAAATGCGGGTGAATGACCATGTGAGCGATGTGGCAGCCCTTGAAGCAGTGCGGACTTTTGCAGTAGCCCAGCAACAGCAAATGGGGCAACAGAAAGGCATTGTAATGGATGGCAGGGATATTGGCACCACTGTTTTTCCGGATGCTGAGTTGAAAATATTTGTAACTGCCGATATTGATATACGGGTGCAAAGAAGGTTATTGGAATTACGCGAAAAAAATCCTTCTGTTACTGAAGCAGAAGTGAAACAGAACCTTCAATGGAGAGATCAGATTGACAGTTCACGGGAGGTAAGCCCACTGCGCCAGGCAACAGATGCAATTGTACTGGATAACAGCAAACTTACCCGGGAAGAACAATTGGCAATTGTTCTGGGTTGGGCAAATGATAAAATAAATAAATAAGTGACTGAATTTATTTAAGCTTGAATTTCTTTTTTAGTCCTGCCACTTCTTTAATGAAGGACTGTAATTCTTTTTTCTGATATTTAATAAAGCTATTGTCTTCTAGAGAACCCACCACCTGATTCATTTCTTCAACAGATTCATAGACAATTAGTCTGAAAGGATTACTATAGTCTTTTTCGCGGGAGGAATAAATGCTGTTAGTGATCCATTCTTTAGTAGTCAGTGCTTCATTCAGTAAGTCATTCAGCAAGTTTGAATCCAGTTTCTTAAAGGAAATCTCTTTTATTTCAGCCAAAGAAGCCAATGCATGTTTTGTTTTCAGGGCTGCATATTTGCCTCCTTCTTCTGTATAAAAATCATGGATTTGGTCCCAGCAGGTAATCTTTCCTTTTCGAACTTTATCCCTTAATGCATCTACTGAAGCTGTTGGAATTAATTGTCCCCCCACATTCAACCATTCTTCCCTTTTCAGCCTAGCCGGAATAGCATCTTTGAGCAAATCAACAGCATTGATTTTTGATTCCGTAATAAATTGCATTAATTGGGTAATGCCATAATAAGCAATTAAAGTTTTGTATAAGCTATAGGCTTTATTGACTTTAATTAAAACAGTAGGCCTTTTAGTATTTTCAAAATGCTCTGCAATAATTTCCAGTTCTTCTACCAGTGGATTTTTTTCAGTGAGTAATTTTTTACCTGTTTTTATACATTCC
>Ga0364880_10165_pt1 | contig 39005 bp, 35 predicted proteins | sample ExccelJu500001D3_5_FD_206927 | JGI IMG/M metagenome (GOLD analysis project Ga0364880, IMG submission 206927) | Enriched cells from Trout Bog Lake Hypolimnion, Wisconsin, USA - BchlTB.July30.5000.01.D3 | ecosystem: Environmental > Aquatic > Freshwater > Lake > Hypolimnion/Profundal zone | place... | reverse complement strand
CATTTGGAGGAAGTGATTGCTATATCATAAAAAATGCAAAAGAAGAAACGCTAGTCAAAGAACTGCTCGATGATCCTAATTACTTTTGCCAGGAAATTATTAAAGGAAATACAGAGTTTGCTACCCACTTAATAATAAGAAATAGAAAAATTGCTGCTTCTTTAACCATACAATATATTTTCGAAAGCAATATACAGATTAAAGGAAAGGACAAATATGTTTGCAGATATATATCTAAATGCAATTATATTGATTTATTTTTAAAAATTTTGAATACAATAGATTTTGAAGGTATTTGTTGTGTGAACTATAAAATTAAAAATAACATTCCATATATTTTAGAAATAAATCCAAGAATTGGAGGAAGCCTTAATCCTTACTTTTTTTCATTCGTTAGACAAATTCAATAGTGTGTATTTTTCTCCTTAGCATAATACATTAAACTTTTTCTTTTCCATTTACCAAACAGGTTTGAAATTCAATAGGCTATTAATCTGCTCATATTTACACCTTCAATTTGTACAGGTTCTATTGTTATAGAATTTGAGATATAGGTTTTTAAAATTCGGTAATTTTAGAATACGCTTTAATAAAATATATGAGAGCTAATCTATTATTTATTTCCATTTTGTTAATTAAGTTAACATATTCACAGAATGCAGCAACTTTAAAAGAAGTTAATACTGTAATTGGACCAAAATATAAAGTTTCGATTATTGATGCGATTAATTGTGGTTTTTTTGATAATAACACTCAAAATCAACAATGTGCTCCTATTAAAAAAGTAGATTTAGATAAGGATGGTTTTAAAGAAATTATTGTAGTCGCTCATAATCCACTAGGAGGTTGTCCAAATAAAATATTTATTTTAAAAAAAATCAATGCCAAATTTCAAATAATTGACTCTTCTTCTTCTTTTTGTTTTATTAAAGGGACAAATGTTGAAATTAAACATGATACCATTGTTTTAAATTCCTTAATCCATTATACCGGGTATAGCTTTATTTATAAGTACAATATTAAATTTCATAAATATTTTCTTTGCAAGCTGAAATATTTTGAAATAGAAGTAAACAACAAATATTCAAATGAATTTGAGCAAACATACAGTCTGGATAAGCATCTGTTATTCCTGAGAAGTGAATTTGCTATATACCAAAATTCATTAAACGATAAAACTAAAAAAAGATTGATTAAAAAATATTTATCTCTGGACTTTCCAAAAGAGATGTCTAATTTCATAGACCCTTACCGTGATAATAATGAAAAAAAAATTTACAATAAAATATTCCTTCCTTACTATGATAAAATATACAAACAAATGGCAACTTATTAACCCTCTAAAATTGTTCATTAAGTGAACTTTTCGCTCTTTAGTAACATGGCAATCTAATTAAACAATGGAAAATAAAATTAATTTCTCTTAAAGAAGAAATAAGTACAGTAATTGAGAAATTCAAAACTTAAAATGGAATTAAGTGCATACAAAATAAACAAAATGTTTCATCTTGGTTTCAAACTTGCTTTTGAAACAAAAGGAAATAAAAAGAAATGGAGTGAAATATTTTCACTTTGGCATTCTGCTGCATCTTGTGGACATAAAAGAGCTCAGTTTTATTTGGGTACTTGTTACGATTTTGGTTATGGAACACCACGCGATTTACAATTAGCTTTTCATTGGTATTTAAAAGCCGCAAAGGCTGGGCATAGAGACGCTCAATTCAATGTAGGTTTCTTTTATAATACTGATGAATTAGGCCTAAAAGATAAGAAAAAGAAAATTTACTGGTATAAGAAAGCCGCAAATTCCGGACTGACTGACGCACAAAGAGACCTTGGGTATTCTTACTTTTATGGGGAAGGAATTAAAAAAGATGAGAGGATCGCAGTTTACTGGTATAAAAAAGCTGCAATAAAAAATGATAATAAAGCATTGTACAATTTAGGAATGTGCTATCTTTTAGGCGAAGGAGTGAAGCAATCAAATCATTGGGCACGTTACTACTTTTTTAAAGCGGAAACTCTTGGGCATAAATCGGCTAAAAGACAATTGAAATTACTCGAAAAAGAATAATTTGAAACTGATAATTTTCATATTTACTTTAATATTGGTGAGCACTTCCTGCTCTACTAACTTAGGCAAATCAAATAATAAATTTGATGTTTTACCATTGCCACTTGACAGTACAAGACTTTATTTCAAGGCAAAAACTACTTACAATGACACAATTCAGGATGCTCTTGAATTATTTGAAAATAAATGGTATTCAGGAATGTTGTTTGCTTTAAAAGAACTTATTTTAAAGGACTACATAGGAGATAAAGAAATTTATCGTTTTACCTGGTTAAGGACTTTTAATTATCCTGTTTCAATAAGACTTGAAAAACAAGGTAGCACAGTTCGGCTTTTTACAAAAGTATGTAATGGTGCAGGCGGCTATGAACCCGGGAAAATTATTTATTCATCAACTTTAAACTTAACGCAAAAGCAAGTTGACTCGATAAATCAAAAAATCAACAGATCTGATTTTTGGACACTTCAAACTGAAATGCGCGATGAAATTGGATTTGATGGTTCTGAATGGATTATTGAAGTGATTAAAGAAAATAAATATCATATGGTTGTTCGATGGACACCTGATAATGAAAAAAAACGAGCATTTAGAGCAATTGGCGAATATTTAATTTCATTAGCTGATTTGAAACAAGAAATAATAGGTAAAAAGTATTAACCCAAATGAAGTAATTCGGATAATTTCATATTAAACCTATCAAAGGCTACCTCAAAATTCCGGGTAGCCTTTTTTATTAATCCCAACTGAAAACAGAATATCCCCACTCCATAATTACATTAATCAAACTTTCTGTTTCCCCACTACCAAAAAGGTATAAGCACGCCTATCGGATAGTAGTCGGCTCATGTCAAGTCCGTCATTTGACGGACTTGGTCCTAACTGATTCCGAACCGATAGGCGTGCTGGTACCTGCCTGACCATGCTAATTCTGCCCTTTTTCAGGGTTCTTTAGTAATTCTTTTGAACATTTGCCCGATAGTAAAATTGTATTTCATTTTGAAATTGCAGGGAAATGCAAGGGAACAGAACTCATGAAACTGGTTAATGAGGGTAGAGTTCATTATTCAGGAAATAATTCATAAAGCGTTATGACTTTAAAAAAGTTGCACGAATATCTCAATCCGTAATAAATGGAAACCTCGCATTTACATATTGGGGAAGCTGAATCTGTTCTTTTAGTTTCAGAAATGTTTCATAAGGGCCATTTGCTATAAACAGGTTTAAAAGCCAGGCAGGCACGCCGTCTCCCGGATCAACTTGTACACGGTATTCTACCCTGAATTTTTTATTTACAAGCGGTGTGATGATCCAGTTGGATCTGGAATATTTAATCCGGACAATATGCTTTTTTTCAGGTATAAAATCATTCACTCCGTTAGATTCGATCATTACAACCTTATTGCTGCTGTTCTGTACCACTTTTAAACGTGCGATCAGATCACGGTTTTGAAATGGCCAGGGTACCATGATCTCTGTATAGAAAAAAACATCTGCGTCACTGTTTTTTTTTAAGAATTGCGTTTTGGCAGCTTTATAGACCCATTCATAATGTTTATTCACATCTAATATAACCGCAACCTGCTGTGAGATTCTTCCATTAAATTCACATTCCACTTTTATTTCATCCACTTTGAAGTTCTTCGTTTTGCGGGTAAATACTTTAATGCCGTTCTTGTCCTTTTTCAAGGACCAGTCTTCTTGTGATTTTCCTGAAAATTGAAGAAGCAGGCAAACCAATACTAATATTACTGAACAGTATTTCAATTTTAGTTGTTTAAAGGTGTATTAAATATACATGGTTTTGAAGGTTGCAGTGGTAACCCCGATCAATATTCACAGAACATTATCGAAGGAGTAGTGAATACATCGCTACATCAAAGGATATGATCCTTATAAAGTATAAATCAGGGCAAATTCAACCCCCAATAGGCAATAAAAAACGCAAACCTTTACTGGTATTGCGTTTTATTCTTTATTCTGCGGAGAGTGAGGGATTCGAACCCTCGATACCCTTTAGAGGTATACACACTTTCCAGGCGTGCTCCTTCAACCACTCGGACAACTCTCCTTATTTTTTAGGACTGCAAAAATAGGCTTTCAGCGTTAGCCACCGAATATTTTTTTCGCATTGGCCGAAGTTATGGTTGCAGCTTCTTCTACTGACAGGTTTTTTGTAGCCGCTAATAAGCTGATGATATAGGTTAAATAACTGCTTTCATTCCTTTTACCCCGATAAGGCACCGGCGTTAAATAAGGCGCATCTGTCTCTAAAACCAGATGTTCCATCCCTATTTTTTCCAGAACAGCCGGTAATCCGGCATTTTTATAGGTTAAAACCCCGCCTATTCCCAGCAAAAAACCCATATCGGTTACCTGCACAGCCGATTCGTAACTGCCGCTGAAACAATGGAAAATACCAGTAAGCCCCTTTGCCGCAAAGGGTTTTACCCGGTTAATGGTTTCCTGCATGGCATTGCGGGTATGGATGACTATGGGCATTTTTCTGTCCAGCGCCCACTGCATCTGCTGGTCAAATGCTTCATATTGCTGATCAGCAAAGGTTTTATCCCAGTAAAAATCCAACCCTATTTCCCCTACTGCCGCAAAAGGCCGTTGATTCAACCAGGTTTCTACTATAGAAAGCTCTTCCTGGTAATTTTCTTTTACGGAACAGGGGTGGAGGCCCATCATGGCAAAACACCTGCCAGGATATTTTTCTTCCAGTTGCAGCATACCCGGTATCACCGTACTATCAATTCCCGGTAAATAGAATCTTTCCACACCCGACTGTATGGCTCTTTCCATCACTTCACCTATATCATTTTTAAACTCTTCCAGGTATAAATGGCAATGGGTATCTATTAATATCATTTTGACTATTTTTTCTGTCCTGCAAAATAAAGTTTTACCGTATCCGTTTAATACTATGTTCCAATTGCACCGATAATTATTAAGATATTGACAGGAAATAATTAAAGACTGTTTTCATAGGGTACGGATTAAAAAAAATAGCTGGAGTTTCCACTCCGGCTTTTATTTTATTCAGGTAATCCCTTAAAAGCATACCCTTCCCTACTAAAATATTCCAGCACACGGGGCAATACATAACTCATTCTTTCCCAAGCTTTTGTACTGTCGTGAAATACAATAATGCTTCCCGGTTTTGTATGGTACAACACATTGGCCAGGCATCTGTTGGGCATTAATTCCGTATCAAAATCTCCACTGAGTATATCCCACATAATGATTTTAATAGCTGTTTGCTGGCCAGGATACAGGTTATTTTCCTGTTTTAATTTCCGCCACTGGCATTTCTTTATCCTTCCATAGGGCGGGCGGAAAAATGGGGAATGGATAAGGGCTGCCGCTGCTTTAATATCCTGTAAATAAGTGGCATCATCAGTCTTCCAGCCGTTCAAATGGTGATTGGTATGGTTTCCGGTAACATGGCCTTCCTGCAAGATCCGTTCATAAATAGCAGGATACGCAGTTACATTTTTACCAATGCAGAAGAAACTGGCTTTGGCTCCATACTTTTTTAAAGTATCCAGTACAAAGGGGGTGGCTGTTTCGTGGGGGCCATCATCAAATGTGAGGTAGATTACTTTCTCTTTCTCCGGTATTTTCCAGATAAAGGAAGGATAGCCTATTTTTAAAAACCAGGGTGCTGTTACCAGGTACATGGCGCAAAGATAGGAACTGCAGTGAACTGGTTTTTGTCAATTTAGAGCTCCTTATCTTTGCAGGCTATGAATAAAGTAAGAGTCCGTTTTGCACCCTCTCCTACGGGTGGATTGCACCTGGGTGGTGTAAGAACCGTTTTATTTAATTATCTGTTTGCCAAACATTTTGGAGGCGATTTTATTGTGCGTATTGAAGATACCGACCAGACCCGCTTTGTGGAAGGTGCAGAGGATTATATTTTTAATTGTCTGCAGTGGTGCGGACTAGCTCCGGATGAGAGCCCTGTGCATGGTGGGCCATTTGCCCCCTACCGCCAGAGTGAAAGAAAACCGCTCTATAAAGAATATGCTGATAAACTGGTGGCCGGTGGTTATGCCTATTATGCTTTTGACACACCTGCTGACCTGGAAGCGAAGCGTAAAGAAATTCCTAATTTTCAATACAGCCATGCAACCCGCATGGACATGAAGAATTCATTAACACTGAATGCTGCTGAAGTGGCTGCATTGTTGCAGGCAAATACGCCTTATGTGATCCGTATTAATATGCCCGTGGATGAAACCATCAGCTTTACAGATATGATCCGCGGTGAAGTGAGTTTTAATTCCACCCAGGTGGATGATAAAGTATTACTGAAAGCGGATGGTATGCCTACTTATCACCTGGCTGTGGTAGTGGATGATTACCTCATGAAAATTTCCCATGCTTTCAGAGGAGAAGAATGGCTGCCAAGTGCACCAGTTCATATTTTATTATGGAAATACTTATTTGGACTGGAGAATATGCCCCAGTGGGCGCACCTGCCACTGATTTTAAAACCGGATGGTAATGGTAAACTGAGTAAAAGGGATGGCGACAGGCTGGGCTTCCCGGTATTTGCAATGGATTGGACCGATCCCAAAACCGGTGAAAAAACAACAGGGTTTAAAGAACGTGGCTTCCTTTCCGCTGCATTTGTCAATATGCTGGCCATGATGGGCTGGAATGATGGTACGGACAGGGAAATATTTACCCTGACGGAACTGGTGGAAAAATTCTCCATGGAGCATGTACATAAAGCGGGGGCTAAATTTAATTTTGAGAAAGCTAAATGGTTTAATAGCGAATGGATTAAGTTGCTTCCTGTTACGGCTTACGCACCGGAAGTAGCTGCCTTATTAAAGGAAAATGGTATGGAGCCCGATACTGAAACCCTGGTACAGGTTTTGGAAATGGTAAAGGACCGCTGCGTGTTTTTAAATGATTTTGTGGCACAATCTGCCTTTTTCTTCAAAGCCCCGGAAACAATTGACCTGGCTTCCATCAAACCTAAATGGAATGAACAAAAGGATTTGTTTTTTGCAGAACTGATCCGGACTTATGAATTAGCTGATTTCTGGAACCATGAAGACCTGGAAAAAGACTTTAAAGAAATTGCATCTGTAAACGGCATTAAACCCGGCGATCTGATGCTGCCTTTCCGCATTATGCTGGTAGGGGGCAAATTTGGTCCGCATGTATTTAATATTGCCGAATTACTGGGTAAAACAGAAACCATTCACCGAATTAAACACACACTACAATTATTACAGGCTGCTTCTGCATAAACAGAATCAGTAGCACATAAAAAAAGGCTGTTCCACTATATACGGGCAGCCTTTTTATATTAAATTATTAATAGGGAAATAATGTCTTTTTTATTATGATGGAATAAAGCCACCAAATTTAACAGAGGTCATGGTCAGAGAACCGCCCACAGCCTTATCATTAAAGAAACTAACCGGCTCATCCTTACTTTTTAACCCCAGGGTATAAATCAATGGGAGATAATGTTCTGGTGTTGGAATAGCCAGCATGGCTTCCTTGCCCAGATTTTGGTATTGAATCAGGCGGTCATGTTCCCCATTCATAATCAGGTCTTTAAAAGTCTGGTTAATATCCATGGCCCAATCATACCCGTAATTCTCTGCATCCAGTTTATCCCAGGCCACCATGCGCAGGTTATGTACCAGATTACCACTACCCAATATCAGCACTCCTTTATTACGTAAAGCATAGATTTCCTTTGCCAGGTCATAATGGAATTGCGGCCCCCTGGTATAGTCAATACTCAATTGTACAACCGGAATATTCGCCAGTGGATACATATGCCGGATTATAGTCCATGCACCATGGTCAAGCCCCCAGTCATGCGCCAGTCCAACTTCTGTGGAATGAATCATAGATGCAGTTGCTTTTGCCAGTACAGGATCTCCCGGTGCAGGGTATTTTACTTCATACAAAGCCTTGGGGAAACCACCAAAATCATGAATAGTGGGCGGAAAATCCATAGCAGTAATATGTGTACCGGAAGTAAACCAGTGTGCAGATATAACCAATACTGCCTTGGGTACCGGTATCTCTTTTGCCATGGCAGTCCAGCCCCTGCTGAAAGAATTGTCTTCAATTCCGTTCATGGGTGATCCATGCCCCACAAATAATACCGGCATCAGGGTTTCCTGTGGTGCCAGTCCGTCTGTAAATTGTTTAAAACTGCCGAAAGTATTGATATTGCTCATAATGGGTACTCCTGTAATAATTGGATAACTATACAAAACTACGTCATTCCTATTCCCTTCCTATTGACAACAGATAAGAAATGCCATTGATTTTAATCAAGCGTATCACCATACCTGTATTTAATTTTTAGTTTTATCCTGCAGGTATTACCTTAACAAAAAAATATACGTATGCAGCAGAGCAAAAAGATCATTTATTTTTTTGCATTGGTAAAATGCCTCATCCCGTTTTTGTTAATTTATCCGGCATTTGAATTCCACCGGGATGAATATTTATACCTGGCCGATGCGGCTCATTTAAGCTGGGGGTATATTGAAATGCCTCCCTTACTTGCACTGATGGGTGCTATCAGTAAATGGATGGGCCATGGGTTTTATCCGGTCTATTTCTGGGATGGGCTGCTGGGAGGGTTAACTGTTATAGTTGTTGGTAATATTGTGTTGCAATTTAAAGGAAGCATAACTGCGGTATATATTGCCTGTATTTCTTTCCTGTTTTCGGTTTTCCTGAGGATGCATATCCTGTTTCAACCCAATATCCTGGATGTGTTTTTCTGGACCTTAAGTGCTTATATCATCATTTTGTGGATAGATACCAACCATAAAAAATACCTGTATTTCCTGGGTATTAGTTTTGGATTGGGTATACTGAGTAAGTACACCATTGCATTTTTCATAGCGGCATTTCTGATTGGTGTATTGCTGACCGTTAAAAGAAAATGGCTACTGAATATACATTTTTATATGGCTATGCTGCTGGCTTTAGTCATTGCATCTCCTAATTTGTACTGGCAATACAGTCACCATTTACCGGTACTGCACCATATGCAACTTTTAAAAGACAGGCAACTGCAATACCTGAGCAGGGTGCAATTTATGAAAGACCAGCTGACCATTACCTTACCCTGTTTCTTTATCTGGATACTGGGTGTTTTATTCCTTTTCTTTTCTAAAGAAGGACGGAAGCATATCCTGATTGGCTGGATCTATGTATTTGTAATTCTGCTGCTGCTGTGGCAACATGGGAAAAACTATTATGCGGCCAGTATTTATCCGGTATTAATGGCTGTTGGCGCTGTTTATTTTGAACGTTTATTACAGCAGATAAAATCGGCAGGGGTTAAAAGAACCCTGCAGCTGGGGGTAACTTTAATCATTATCGGACTGGGTTCTTTCTTTTTACCCTTAATGATACCTTTTAAGAGTGCCCCTGATATGGCTAAACTATTTATTGGGATGCATTTGGGCAATTCTGCTATTTTAACATGGGAAGACGGCAAAGTGCATCCGTTACCGCAGGATTATGCAGATATGCAGGGCTGGAGGGAAATGACGGAAAAAACGGCTAAAGCCTACCATAGCTTGCCGGATAGTATAAGGAAGGACCTGGTGATATTTGGCAATAATTATGGGGAGGCCGGGGCACTGAATTTTTTTGGCAAACAATACCAGCTTCCTGAAGTGATTGGAGATGATGCCAGTTTTGCTTTCTGGATTCCGGATTCGCTTAGCAAAAAACACCTCTTACTGGTAGATTTTAAACCCAGGAAAAAAAACGATTTTGTATTCAGTCATTTTCATTCTCTGGAAATACTGGATTCAGTCACCAACCCCTATGCCAGGGAAAATGGGGTAAAAATAATGTTATACGGAAAGGGAGATGATTCCCTGACCATTGCATCTAAAATTGCAATTAAGGAACTGAAACAACAATATAACTTACATTAGTTAACTTTGAGGAAGTTTATCTTTTTAAAACCGATTGCATGAATACTGAATTAAAAAGGCCGGTTAGGGTGTTGGTGGCCAAAGTTGGACTGGATGGCCATGACAGAGGAGCTAAAATAATTGCTACTGCTTTACGCGATGCAGGTATGGAAGTTATTTATACAGGCCTGAGACAAACCCCCGAAATGGTGGTAAATGCAGCTTTACAGGAAGATGTGGATGCAATTGGCATCAGCATTTTAAGCGGCGCTCATATGACTGTTTTCCCCAAAGTAATTGCACTGATGAAAGAAAAAGGAATGAATGATGTACTGCTGACTGGCGGTGGCATCATTCCTGAAGAAGATATGGATCAACTCTATAAAGACGGTGTTGGGAAGTTGTTTCATCCGGGAGCTAATACCCATGAAATAGCAGATTATATCTCCGGTTGGGTAAAGGACAACAGGAGTTTTTAACCTTATTTCCAGTTCCATTAAATTTCCGGAAGCATCAGCCGCTTGCGTTTGGAATAAATTCTTATCCCAGCGATAACCAGTACACAGATGATGAGGTTAACGTCATGATTCAATTCAAACCTTCTTAACAGGACGTAACATACACCACCTATTGCACAGACTGTTGCATATAATTCGCCCCGTTTTAAAAGGTTAGGAACAGCATTACAGAATATATCTGCAATCAATCCACCAAAAGTAGCAGTAATAACACCCATTACTATGGCATAAAAATCATTGATGCCATAGTGGTTGCTGACTTCAATACCTACCACCGTAAACAATCCCAAACCCAGTGCATCCGTATAAAATATCATTTTACGGAACAAACGAAAATTTAACTGAAAGAAAAATGTTATACCGGTTGCCAGAAAAACCAGTACTAAAGCTATATTATCATTAATCCAGTTTACCGGAGACCTGCCAATCAGCAGATCCCGCAAAGTGCCCCCTCCGTATGAAGTTATAAAAGCCAGTACAATGGCTCCAAAAATATCCATCCGGTGGGTTCTTGCTTTTAATGCTCCGGCAATTGCAAAACTAAAAATACCGATATAGGTAATGATATCCAGCAGTTTCATGAGAACAAAATAAAAAAGGAATCCTGAATCTTTAAACAGTCTGCATAAATAAAAAAGAGGCTATTGTAGAAATTAGCCCCTTTTGCACTTACAAAACTACGCTTGTTTATTTTGAATACCTTTTGATCCATTTAAAAGATGCCCGTTTTGTAAATTTTGCTGCCTTTAGTTTTTTCATATATTTATTAAAAAGATTGATATCATAATTTCAATTGATTTACTTAAATCTTCCAACTAATTTTATAAAAAATACTACGATGCTGTCTACACTATTAACCGAACTGAAAGAGGGAATACTGATTATAACCATTAACCGTCCCGACAAACTGAATGCCTTAAATAAAACCGTTTTACAGGAGCTGAATGAAGTGTTGGATGATGTATATATAAACAATTCCATTCAGTCGGTTATTATTACCGGTTCCGGCACCAAAAGCTTTGTTGCAGGTGCGGATATCAGTGAATTTTTGGGGGCAGGAATTGAAGCCGGTAAAGCACTGGCTAAAAAAGGACAGGATCTGTTTTTTAAAATAGAAAATGCACCTAAACCTGTTGTTGCCTGTGTAAATGGGTTTGCATTGGGTGGGGGTTGTGAACTGGCCATGAGTTGCCATTTCAGGATTGCATCAGACAATGCAAAATTTGGCCAGCCGGAAGTAAACCTGGGCATAATGCCCGGTTACGGAGGCACACAACGCCTGGTTCAATTGATTGGCAAAGGAAGGGCAATGGAATTATTAATGAGTGCCGCTATGATAGATGCAACCACTGCATTGCAATATGGTTTGGTGAATTATGTAGTAACACCGGAAACTTTATTAGATAAAGCCATTGCTGTATTAACCCTTATCAATTCAAAAGCACCCCTGGCGGTGGCAGGCTGTATTACAGCAGCCAATGCTGTATTTAACCAGGATAAAAACGGGTTTGATACAGAAGCAGAGGAATTTGGTAAGTGTTTTGGAACAGCAGATATGAAAGAAGGAACAACAGCTTTTCTCGAAAAAAGAAAAGCTGTGTTTCAACGAAAATAATTATTTCTCAATCAGGTTTTCTGGTATCGCATACGCTTCAATAGCAGATAGCTTTGGCTTTGCTTTTGATTTATTGATGACCACTGAAAGTTCTGTAATGGACGTGGAAGGGAAAGTGATGATACGCTGATGCCCGACAGTAGTAACATGTAATGTTTTAATGGCAATTCCCCGGTTACTCAGGGTGATATCGGCATTTTCTATTAACTGGCCATCTGCAATTTTTTCTTTCAGAACAATACAATTAATGGTTACAGGTTCTGTCCAAATGACGATAGAACTGACAGATGTTTTAAGATCGGAGGTCTTATTGGTCCGGCTCTTGGTTTGTATCATTTCTTTGTCTATCAGATTATGACTAAAGCTTTGATCCCTTAATTTTTTAAATCCTATCAGGGCAATAGAATCATTGCTGTGTATCCAGCCCTTCCTGTCGGCCGGAACATTCAATAGTAAATTAGCCCCTCTTCCTACGCTTTTCAGGTACAGATCAAACAATTGTTCCGGTGTTTTTACAGTTATATCTTCTTCGGAATGATAAAACCAGCCCTTCCGGATGCTGACATCACATTCTGCAGGGATCCAATTAGTGCCATTTATATTACCCCTGTTTAGTGTATCCTGTGGGGGCGCCCCTGCACCTGGTGTAAACCCTTCTGTATTTAAAGTATTCCAGTTAGTAGTGCCGGCAATACCATTTTCATTGCCCACCCAACGGATATCAGGGCCCAGGTCACTGAAAATGACCGTATTGGGAGATAGATTCCGCACGGTTTTTTTAAACAAAGGCCAGTCGTACACTTGTTTCTTTCCATTTGGGCCTTCTCCATTGGCACCATCCCACCACAATTCCCATATAGGGCCATAATGCTGAAAGATCTCCTTCATCATACCTGCATATACCTCATTATAACCTGCTGTTCCATATTGCGGATGATTCCGATCCCAGGGAGAAAGATATACTCCAAATTTTATTCCGTTTGCTTTACAGGCAGCGGATAAATCCCTTAATACATCGCCTTTACCGTTCTGCCATTTACTTTCCCTTACGGTATGGGTGGAAAACTTACTGGGCCATAAACAAAACCCGTCATGATGTTTGGCAGTAATAATGATACCTGCAGCCCCGGCAGCTTTTGCTGTCTTACACCATTGGTCGCAGTTCAGGTTTCCGGGATTAAATGCATCCTCAGGTTCATTTCCTGCGCCCCATTCCTTATCGGTAAACGTATTAGGGCCAAAATGTACAAACAGGTAATATTCCATACCCTGCCAGACTAACTGAGATTTTGTAGGCACAGGCACTGACCTGGAACCTTGCTGTGCATGTAAGCTACTGAGCATCAATACAAACAAACAAAAAACTGCTATTATTTTTTTCATAACCTGTAATAAGGCAATAAAAATAGAGAATTGTCAACTCAGCCCAATCAACTTTTTTACAGAAAAATAATTTTGAATTACTTACTTATTAGTAAGTAATCATTAATTTTATCCCAATGAGCGTCAGGACTACAGATACAAAGGAAGAAATATTACGTCTGGGTAAACAATTGATTCAGTCCATGGGATTTAATGCCTTTAGTTATGCCGATATTTCAAAGCAACTGAATATTAAAAATGCAGCGGTACATTATCATTTCCCGGGCAAACAGGATTTATTGTCCGGCTTGCTGGATAATTATATTCAGTATTACACAGATTTAGGAACCCAATTGAATAATGCAAAAATCAGTTCTCTGAAAAAACTGGAACAATTTATTGCACCCTATTCGCAATTAGTGGATTGCAGCAGTATCTGTATCATCGGCTCTGTGGCATCTGATTATAATACATTACCGGAAATGGTGAAAGTAAAAATTCTGGGACTGATTAACCTGGTGATTGGATTGGTGGAACAAACCCTGAAAGAAGGGAAAATCAAGGGGGAAATCTCTTTTGAAGAACCAGCCCGTGTGCAGGCTTTATTAATTATGACCAATCTTGCAGCAGGGGTGCAACTGGCCAGGATTACTGGTAAAAAGGATTTTGATGCAATAAGAAAAGCATTATTAAAACAATTAAAACCTTAAAAATTTAACTCAGAAACTTACTTATCAGTAAGTAATATAACCATTTAAACAATCACTATGAAGCAAGCACTTATTTTGATGGCATTTGTATTGACAGGGCTGAATAATTATGCCCAGACAGAGAAACCGGCAACTCTTTCTGCAGATTTTGTACCCGGTTCTGTACTTACACCTACTAATGAAAAGCTGGAAGGTTTCATTAAAGAATCTTTGAAAAAAGATGGCACCATCCTTTTTGTGAATGCGCAGGGTCAGAAGAAAATATACAATACGGCTAACCTGCAATCCTTTTCCATTAATGGAGTGGTATTTATTGCTTACCTGTATGATTTTTACAAAACTGTATCATCTGGTACAAAAGCTGCACTTTATCTGAAAGTAACAGACAATAACGGAAAATTGATCAATAGCGGGTCTGAATCCATTGTAGCTACCACCACAGATGGTAAAATAGGGGACTATTATATACAATCTAAAAAAGACAATGACTTAACCCTGGTTACTAAAAAGAATTTTGAAGCATCCATCCTGCAGGTTTGTTCCGATTGCAGTGCTTTGATGGCGGATGTTAAATCTAAACTGCTGGACTATACCCAGCTGGTAAAAGTGGTGGAAAAATACAATAGCTGTACAAATTAGGCTTAACTAATCTACTATACATCCATGGAAAATCAAACAGCATTAAAACTCGAACTCACCAACAGTATTATACATGGGATTGGTATCCTCTTTGGAATTGCTTCTATCCCATTATTAAGTGCCCTGGCCATCCGTACCAATAATATCAATGGAATAGTTGGCGCCAGTGTATATGGGTTTTGTTTTTTAATGCTGTTCACTTTTTCCACATTATACCATGGATTTCAGCAACCTAAAGTAAAACAGGTATTACAGGTGTTTGACCATATCAGCATCTATTTTTTAATTGCAGGTACCTACACACCCTTTATTTTAAATTATTTTTTCAATACTTCGGGTATTGTAATGCTTTGCGTGTTATGGGGACTAGCTTTTCTGGGTATCTTTTTTAAAATATATTTTGTAGAAAAATTCAATATCCTTTCTACCATTATTTATTTACTGATGGGCTGGATGATGGTATGGGGCGGTAAAACATTTTTTGTATCCATGCCTTTTGCTGTGATTACCATGATTATTATAGGGGGTGTACTTTATTCTATTGGGGTAGTTTTTTACCTGATGGAAAAATGGAAATGGCACCATGTAATCTGGCATTTATTTGTTTTAGCAGCTGCTATTTGCCATTATGTGGCAGTGTTGCTGACAGTATCCTGATAGCCCGATTTAACAATATTTCCTTATCTCCAAAGGAATAAAACATTTGCTTTAATTTATTGTTATAACAATAATAATGCATTGAAATGAGCGGCATCCCTCATCTTTTCAAATGCCTTGTATCCTTACCTTTGCTGCCCAAACTTGTACTTATCTCATCATAAAATATTATAAATAATGGCTACAGTACCATTTCATTATCAGGACCCGTTTCCTTTAAGTAAAGACCATACAGAATATTACCTGTTAACCAAAGATGGAATTTCCTCTGCTGAATTTGATGGCAAAGAAATTCTGAAAGTTGACCCGGATGCATTGACCAAACTGGCTAAAGCCTGTTTTCATGACTGTTCCTTTATGCTCAGGACAGAACACCACGAAATGGTGGCTAAAATACTGGGGGATGAAGAAGCCAGTGAAAATGATAAATATGTAGCAATTACCATGTTGCGCAATGCTGAAATATCTGCCAAAGGTGTATTGCCTTTTTGCCAGGATACAGGTACTGCAACAATAGTTGGAAAGAAAGGGCAGCAAATATGGACTGGCGGCGGGGATGAAGAAGCCCTTTCACTGGGGGTTTACCAGACTTATACAGAAGAAAACCTGCGTTATTCTCAAACCATTCCGCTTTCTATGTATGCAGAAATGAATTCCGGTAATAACCTGCCTGCACAAATTGATATTAATGCAGTAAACGGCATGGAATATAAATTTCTTTGTGTGGCTAAAGGGGGTGGTTCAGCCAATAAAACTTACTTATTCCAGGAAACAAAAGCATTACTAAACCCCAAAACACTGGTAAAATACCTGGCAGAAAAAATGAAGACATTGGGTACAGCAGCCTGCCCTCCTTATCATATGGCTTTTGTAATTGGTGGTACTTCTGCAGAAGCCTGTTTAAAAACTGTAAAACTGGCTTCAGCCAAATACCTGGACCATTTACCCGTACAGGGAAATGAATACGGCCAGGCTTTCAGGGATATTGAACTGGAAAAAGAAGTATTAAAAGCTGCCCAGGAACTGGGAATAGGTGCACAGTTTGGCGGTAAATACTTTGCACATGATGTACGAATTATTCGTTTACCACGCCATGGGGCATCCTGCCCCGTGGGAATGGGTGTTTCCTGTTCTGCAGATAGGAATATTAAAGCTAAAATCAATAAAGAAGGGGTTTGGATTGAGAAACTGGAACAAAATCCGGGAAGGTTTATACCGGAAGCTTATCGTAAAGCAGGTGAAGGCGATGCAGTGAAAATTGACCTGAACAGGCCAATGAAAGAGATTTTAGCCGAACTATCCAAATACCCGGTATCTACCCGTTTATCCTTACAGGGTACAATTATCGTTGGAAGGGATATTGCACATGCAAAACTGAATGAAAGATTAGATAAAGGGGAAGGCTTACCGCAATATATTAAAGACCATCCTATTTATTATGCAGGCCCGGCTAAAACACCGGATGGAATGCCTTCAGGTTCATTCGGACCAACAACTGCTGGCAGGATGGATTCTTATGTTGCCCGTTTCCAGGAAAATGGAGGCAGTATGATTATGCTGGCTAAAGGAAACAGAAGTCAGCAGGTTACAGATGCCTGTCTTAAATATGGTGGTTTCTATTTGGGCTCCATTGGGGGGCCTGCTGCTATTCTTGCTCAGAACAATATTAAAAAAGTAGAGCTGCTGGAATACCCTGAATTAGGCATGGAAGCCATCTGGAAAATTGAAGTGGTTGATTTCCCGGCATTTATTCTGGTAGATGACAAGGGGAACGACTTTTTTAAATCTATTAATCCGCTTCATTTAAAAAATTAATCGGAACTTTACCATTTTAAAGCCACTGCTTCTGGTAGTGGCTTTTTATATAAACATCAATAAACCTTTTATAACCGCATTATGAAAATTACTTTTTTCTCCACCAAACCTTATGACAAGGTCTTCTTTAATCAGCATAACGAAAAATTTGGCTTTGAAATAGAATATTATGAAACGCACCTGGGGCCACATATCATTAATGTAGTGGATACCACGGATGCCGTTTGCGTTTTTGTAAATGATAAAGTAAATGCAGAAGTTATTGGTGAACTGGCTAATAAAGGCGTAAAAGTAATTGCATTAAGATGTGCCGGTTTTAACAATGTTGACCTGGAAGCTGCAAAAGCCAATGGCATTAAAGTATGCCGGGTACCCGCTTACTCTCCTGAAGCTGTTGCAGAACATGCAGTAGCCATGATGCTGACACTGAACAGAAAAACCCATAAAGCTTATAACAGGGTGAGGGAACAGAATTTTTCCCTGAACGGATTGCTGGGCTTTGATGTACATGGTAAAACAGTTGGCGTGATTGGCACTGGTAATATTGGAAAGGCGTTTTGCAAAATTATGCTGGGGTTTGGTTGCAAAGTAGTGGCATTTGACGTTTTTGCAAACAAGGAACTGGAAGACCTGGGCGTAACTTTTATGCCGGTTTTGGATGTATTTAAACAATCGGATATTATTTCATTGCATTGCCCTTTAAATGAACAGACTAAACATATCGTTAACAGTGAGACGATTGCCTATATGAAAAAAGGCGTTTTATTAATCAATACCAGCAGGGGCGCCTTAATTGATACCAAAGCGGTGATTGCAGCATTAAAATCCAGGCAGATAGGCTATCTGGGTATTGATGTGTATGAACAGGAAGGGAATCTTTTTTTCAGGGATCTTTCTGATGATATCATTGAAGATGATACCATTCAGCGTTTAATGAGCTTCCCGAATGTACTGGTTACAGCACATCAGGCATTCTTTACTGAAGAAGCTTTATCTCAGATATCAGAAATTACTTTACATAATATCAACGATTTGATGAAGGGAGAAACATTAACAAATAAGGCAGCACAATTATTATAATCTTTATCTTAAGATTGAACTGAATCATTAAGGTTATTCATATGAATCAAAGACTAACCAGGTTTTTTCTGGCAGTATTGCTTTTTATTACCTGCTTTTCCTGCGTAAAGGAATACAGTATTGAAAAAGGCACTTTAGTAAGTGGTACTGCCACCGGTTCTTTACTGGATTCCGCCGGTAACTGCCAGCATATTGCTGTGCATGGTTATTATCCTGTTGATTCAGTTTTAACCGACAGTAATTATATTGTGGTTTCAGTTAATTTCAGCTCTATCGGGAAATATAAAATCTATTCAGACACCATCAATGGTTTCTGGTTTGCCGATTCGGGTTACACAGTAAACTCGGGCAATCAATTGATTAAAATAAGGGCTCATGGTATACCAGCACTACCGGTAGCCAGCTCCTTTAACTTGTTTTTTAATACTAGTTTTTGTGCTTTTACAGTATACTATATACCTCCAATTACCAATACGGATTATTTTCCCACCACTTTTGGCAGTTACTGGAACTATTCTAAAAATGGATCTGCAACCGATACTTTACGATATACTGCATTAAACAATTTTCTGTTTAACCCCTCCACTAATTATACCTATGAATTATTTTTATCTGACCTGAAAGACAGTGCCCTGTACAGAAAAGACGGACTAGGTAATTATTTCACGTATGCCACACTGGATGACAGTTCGTATTATCCGGTGGATTATATCTTTTTAAAAGATTATGCAGTAACCGGAAATTCCTGGACTTCCATGGCAGCTCCTTCTTCCAGGGTCGGAATTGACAGTGTTAAAATGAATTTTACCATTATAGGTAACGGGATCAGTGTTTTTTATAATGGCACCGTTTATAATAATGTAATAGAAGTTAAAGAAGATATATTAATGCATACAAAAGGTATTTTTAGCCTCCTGTCTCCCAATTATACCAATTATGCTTATTACGCAAAAGGCATCGGAAGAATTAATACCAATTATCCTTCCATACCTTACAGTTTCACCCTATTGAATTACAGGGTATATTAAATTAATGAATCAAATCATTATTGCTGATATTTTCTGTTGCAGTAGCTGGTTCTGCCTCCCTGATCGCATGGCCTTCTTTATGAAAGAACTTATTTTGAAAAACAAGTAATATAGCCACTCCAACTGATATGGATGCATCTGCTATATTAAACACCGGACTGAAAAATTCAAATTCCTCACCGCTCCATAGAGGAGACCAGGCAGGAAAGGTTCCCCTAAATAAAGGAACATATACCATATCCACTACCCTGCCATGCAGGAAACTCGCATAACCGGAACCGAAAGCCGTAAACTTGGCAACATTCTGTGTAAAAACATTACTGTTCTCGAATATTAATCCATAAAACATACTATCCAGTAAATTTCCCAACGCACCTGCAAAAATGAGCGCAGCACAGATAATAAATCCCCTGTGGTATTTTTTACTGATAAAATCTTTCAGTAAGAATACGCCCCATACTACAGCAACCAGCCTGAATAAGGTTAATATAATTTTACCTATTTCCCCGCCAAACTTCCATCCCCAGGCCATTCCTTCATTTTCTACAAAATGTAAACGAAACCAATTTCCCAATACCGGGTGTTCTTCTCCGGCAAAATAATGTAATTTAATATAGAACTTCAGCGCCTGATCTGCCAGAATTATGGCCGTAATTATAAAAACAACATGTTTCGCTTTCACTACTGTACTTTTTAGGTGGGCAAATATAACTTAATTGCTTATTTAAGCCATGGCAACCCCATAAACTCATGTATAGCAAATGTTAAAACATATTTTAAGTGCTTAATTAAGTTTGAATGATAAATGTTTGAATCATTAAAATGATAGAACTAAAAACAGGACATTAATGATAGAATATATCTTTTAAACTGCAAACCCTTCAAAATTCACTCCTATTGAATGCCATTAACTTATAATGGATGAATTGAAATATCAAATAATAAGCAAAATAGAGTCACCTTTTTGCTGATGTTAAGAAATGGTTAGTTTTTGAAAATAGTAAATGGTGTACTAAATATGAAAATTTGGGAGGTGATATTTATGAACGATATCGGTTAAATGAAAAAATTTAATTAATTAATAGTTTTCTCCTTTAATGAATGAATTTCCCAATCACTGGAAATTTCTGCACTTCTTTTTTTTCTACCAGAGTAATAAACCAGGCAAAAGCAAATAGTAAAAAACTGCCCAGTACCAGGTTTAATATCCTGAAAGGGAGTAAATACACAATTCCGGTATGTATAAAGTACAACAGTACCACAATGACGATATAAGCCACTAATTTTTTCCAGGCATAAGGGATCCTGTATTCTCTTTGCCCCCATATATAACTCATTACCATCATACTGCCATAGCAGGCAAATGTAGCCCAGGCACAGGCCATATAACTGAAATAGGGTATAAATGCATAGTTTATAACCAGGGTAATCAATGCCCCTGCAAGGGTAATCCAGGCGCCGGCCATAGTTTTATGCCCTAATTTATACCAGACACTTAAATTATAATAAATACCAAGGAACATATTGGCCAGTAATAAGATGGGTACTACTTTGAGACCCACCCACATTTTGGGATTTCTGATAAAATATTTCCAGATATCTAAATATAGTACCACAAACAAAAACATGAAACATAAGGTAATAACAAAAAATTTCATAACCCTGGCATACACTTTCTGGGCATTCTGTTCAGTTGCCTGTTTAAAGAAAAAGGGTTCGGCTCCCATTTTAAAAGCCTGAACTCCCAATGATATCAGTATCGACAGTTTATAGCAGGCTGAATAGATACCTACCTGGTCTTTTGCTGATAATGCAGTACTTACAGGTGCCCACCAACTTAACATGATCCTGTCAAAAGTCTCATTGATCATCCCAGCAAAACCAACAATCACAAGTGGCAGGCTATAGAACATCATTTCACGCCAGAGCTTTGCATCAAACTTAAAATCGAACCCTAAAAACTCTCCGGAAAGAAATAAAAGGGTAAACCCGGATTGTATCAGGTTAGCCACCAATGCATAACCGATTGCCCATTCCGGTTTAAAGAACAGGCTTACCCAATGATTGGGATTAGCTGCCAGCAACCTGGGACAAACACTAAGAAAGAAATAAATACTGATAATATTAAGCAAAATGCCTCCAATTTTTACGGCGGCAAACTTAACAGGCCTGCCATCCTGCCTGAGTTTGGCAAATGGAATAGCAGATAATGCATCGAGTGCAATAATGGCAGCACTTAAGGAAAGAAATTCCGGATGTTTGTCTATTTTAAGTAATACAGCTAATGGGTGTTGCAAGGCAATCAATAGAAAGCTTAATAATACGGTAGACAGGATCAGGGATATACTGGTTGTATTGTATACCGATTTTTTATCCGCTTTATTGGCAAATCTAAAAAATGCAGTTTCCATTCCATAGGTGAATATTACATTCATGAATGGGATAAATGAATACAAAACACTCATCTCTCCATAACTGGAAGTAGTAAGTTTAAAAGTAAGATAAGGGGTTAGCAGGTAATTAATAAAACGGGCAGCTATAGAACTTAATCCATACCATAAAGTCTGTCCCGCTAATTTTTTAATACTGCTCATTGATGCGCGAAAATAATGAATGTGCCCAAAGCTGTGATAAATATAAATCCAATCAGTAAGTGCCTGGATCTATTTTTTTTCGCTGTATTTTATTAAATGTGTTCCTTTTTTTATGTTCCAGCCTGTTTTCCTTTGATTGCCTGGAAGGTTTGGTGGCAATTCTGATTTTCTTTTTAATCAGGGCCCCGTTTACCAACTCATTCATTTTTTCTATTACCAGTTCTTTATTACCCAGTTGTGTACGCTCAGATTGTGATTTTACCAGTAAAAAGCCATCGTCAGTAATCCGGTTATACAATTTTGATGCAATAATTGCTTTTTGCTCTTTTGTAATCAGACAGGAAGCCTGAACAAACCAACGGCCTTCAACCATTGTTTCCACTTTATTCACGTTTTGCCCTCCTTTCCCACCACTTCTGGCAGTTTTGAAAGCTATTTCAGTTCTAATATCTACCTTCATCTGATAAAATTAAGAGAAAAGATGAAAGCTGTCATCCAAAGGGTGAATGAATGTTCGGTTACTGTAAATAAAGCAATTACTGGTCAGATTAAGGAAGGCTTACTGATATTATTAGGAATTGAAGATGCTGATACACAGGAAGATATTATTTGGTTAAGCAATAAAATACTGAATCTAAGGATATTTGACGATGAACAGGGTGTAATGAATAAAAGTCTTATAGATATTAAGGGTGAATTATTATTGGTTAGCCAGTTTACCTTGCATGCTTCTACCAAAAAAGGGAACAGGCCTTCTTATATCAAAGCCAGTAAACCCTCTTTTGCCATTCCAATGTATGAGAAAATGATTGCCCAATTTGAAAATGAACTGCAACATGCCATAAAAACCGGAATTTTTGGAGCAGATATGCAGGTTCAACTGGTCAACAATGGACCGGTAACCATTATAATTGATACAAAAAACAGGGAATAAAATAAAGTAGATATTTTTATGGTCTGTAAGCACTTATTTTTATTAGTATATTTTCATTATCTTATGGTCCATTTATTAAAATAAATAGAAAATCAGTAAGAATGGTAATCTTATCTACAGGCGTATAATTTGTTAAATTTTTATGAGAGATATTGAAACAAGAACAGATATTGAAAAATTAATGACAGCCTTCTATGATAAAGCATATGCCAATGAAAGTATAGGCTTTTATTTTACAGAAGTAACACATTTAAATCTGGCAAAGCATTTACCGGTAATTATTGATTTTTGGGAGTCTGTTCTGCTGGATAACCAGGTCTATTTTAATAATGCGTTAAAAGCCCATGAACATATTCATAAACTGCACCCTTTTAAATCAGAAGATTTCAATGTATGGGTAAGCCTTTTCTGTGAAAGTATTGACGAGCTGTTTGTTGGCGCAATTGCAGAAAAAGCCAAACAAAAAGCGGTTTCTGTGAGTTCTGCTATGAAAATGATTTTCATCCAACAGGGAAATAGATAATATGACAATCCGTGAAGCCCAGCAACAGGTTGATGACTGGATAAAAACAGTGGGGGTCCGTTATTTCAGTGAATTGACCAATATGGCTATTTTAACAGAAGAAGTTGGTGAATTGGCAAGAATTATGGCACGTACCTATGGCGACCAGTCTTTCAAAAAATCAGACCTTGAAAAGAATCTACCCGATGAAATGGCTGATGTTCTTTGGGTACTGATTTGTTTAGCTAACCAGACAGGTGTAAACCTTACAGAAGCACTTCAAAAGAATTTTGAAAAGAAAAATAGCAGAGATGCCGAACGGCATAAGAATAATATAAAATTGCACTAAAAAAAAGCCTGTATTCTGCAGGCTTTTTTTTATGTATCAAGTTAAAATATTATTATTTCCAATGACCGGGCACCCAATAATGTCCCTGTCTTTCTTTATGCTTCCAGTAACCAGCAACCCGGTTTCTGTGCTTCTCTGGCGGTACTTCCCAATGTGGTGGTACATGTTTGTACCTGTCTCCCTGCCAGGACCATTCATCAGCAACCCAAACATGATTGGGTGAAGGGGCTTCTGTCTTTACAATTACAGGAGCAGTAGGCCTCACATCTACATAAAATCGCTGTGCACTGGCATTTTGTGCAAAAGCGGTAAACAAAATCAATAGAACAAACATCGATAGAACATGCTTTTTCATAAATTGAATTTTAAAATTATCTGAAATGTTTTCAAATATAGACCCAACAGATTTTACAGATTTAATGAAAACAGAATTTTTATATAAATTTTAAGAAATAAAGAGCGTATAATTTCTTAATAAAATAATTCAACAGGCTTATTTCAGCAGTTTCAATCATCCGTTCTATATTTGCAGCCTTATGAGTACACAATCTGATAACCGTTTTCAAGCTATTATTTCTCATGCCAAAGAATATGGCTTTGTGTTCCAAAGCAGTGAAATTTATGATGGATTAAGTGCTGTATATGATTATGGCCCCTATGGCAGTGAACTGAAAAAAAATATCCGGGATTATTGGTGGAAAAGCATGACTCAGTTACAGGAGAACATAGTAGGGCTGGATGCTGCCATTTTTATGCATCCCACTACCTGGAAAGCCAGTGGACATGTGGATAATTTCAGTGACCCGATGATTGATAACAAAGACAGCAAAAAAAGATACCGGGTAGACCATTTAATTGAAGGATTTACAGATAAATTAAAAGAAAAGGGAGAAGATTCAAAAGCTGCAGAAATACTGGAATTAATGGATCAGCTGCTGGCAAAAGAAGATTATACCGGCCTTAAATCCCTGATAGAAACCCATAAAATGAGTTGTGCAGTATCCGGCAGCTGCAACTGGACTGAAATCCGCCAGTTCAATTTAATGTTTGATACTAAACTGGGTTCAGTAACGGACGAAGCAGATACCATTTACCTAAGGCCGGAAACCGCACAGGGTATTTTTGTAAACTTCCTGAATGTACAGAAAACAGCCAGGATGAAAATTCCCTTTGGTATTGCCCAAACCGGTAAAGCTTTTCGTAATGAAATCGTAGCCAGGCAGTTTATATTCAGAATGCGTGAATTTGAACAGATGGAAATGCAGTTCTTTGTACGCCCCGGCACTGAAGGAGAATGGTACCAGTATTGGAAAAACGCCCGTTTACAATGGCATTTAAGTCTGGGAACAGCTCCTGAAAAATACCGTTATCATGATCATGTTAAATTAGCTCATTATGCTAAAGAAGCCTGTGATATAGAATTTGAATTTCCAATGGGCTTTAAAGAAGTGGAAGGTATCCATTCCAGAAGTGATTATGATTTAAGGAGGCACCAGGAATTCAGCAAAAAGAAAATGCAGTATTTTGATTCTGAAATCAATCAGAATTATATCCCTTATGTAATTGAAACTTCTATCGGGTTAGACAGGATGTTTTTACTGATCCTGGCCAATAGCTATGAGGAAGAATCTATTCCAAAAGAAGATGGCAGTTCAGACAGCAGGGTGGTATTGCATATCCCGGCTAAAATTGCTCCAGTTAAACTGGCTATTCTGCCTTTAACCAAAAAAGATGGATTACCTGAACTGGCCAGGGAATTAATGAATGAATGCAAACAGCATTTCCGTTGTTTTTATGAAGAAAAAGATGCGATTGGCAAACGTTACAGAAGACAGGATGCCATTGGTACGCCTTTCTGTGTAACTATTGACCATCAGACCAAAGAAGACAACACAGTTACAATCCGTTACCGCGATTCCATGAAACAGGAAAGGATTCCCCTTAACAAAATCAGGGAATTGGTTTCTGAACATATATTTTAAAATAAAAAAGAGCTGCAATTGCAGCTCTTTTTTATTATTTGGTTTTTTCAAATAGTATCCCATCTTCTTCCAGCTCCTTTATTTTTCCATTTGTATCTAAATGGAAACTAATATAGGAAGCAGGGTATTCTTTCTTTTCATATACCGCTTTAAAAATATCATAATGATAATGTGTAAGGGTACATCTTATTTTAGTATTAAAACTGGCTTTTAACTGTCCGTCTGCCAGCACAATCTCTACAAACCCGTATAATTCATTTTCGTATCTGCCGCTATAATTATTTATAGAAAGAGAAGGATGGGTATTAGCTACCTGTACAGGTATCATTTTTGCCTCCCTTGCTTTATTTTCTGCTTTGATGCTATCATAGAAATGCAACATATCTGTACTCCAATCCCTGTTACCCCCTAATTCAAAAAAATCTAAGGCTTTGAACACCAATGCATGTCTTAATTCTGCATGGTCCAGGTTTCCAAAAATATAAATCCCAAATTGCTTATCGGGTAACTGTGCATGAATAGCAGTTGCACCATCTAAACTTCCGGTATGGAAATTGAGTTTATAGCCTTTATAATCCTGCTGAAACCATCCCATTCCGTAGGTTTTAAAATTGGCATGGGTAAGGTATTGGGTAGGATAAAATTCCGCATCAGCAACAATGGTTTGTGGATGCAGCAAATATTTCCAGGTGGCTGGCTGTACTAACCTTCCTTTTTCATACTTACTGCTGTCTATCATACATTTCATCCATAAAGCGATATCATCTGCACAGGAATTTACAGCACCTGCTGGTGCAATAGGGTCGGCAAGGTCTTTTTCAATCATGATTACTTTCCCATCCACTATAAAATGGGGCATTGCCTGGTTTTCATCAGTTACTTCACTGGCCAATGCTTTGGTATGATTCATTCCCAAAGGAATAAAGATTTTTTCTTTTACATAGTCAGACCAGGGCTTACCGGATATTTTTTCAATTACTTTTCCGGCAATCATATAAAATATATTCTGGTAGATAAAAGAAGAACGGAAGGAATAACTGGGTTGCACCAGCTTCATTTTTTTCAGTATTTCATCGGAAGATAAAATATTGCCTGCCCATAAATAATCTGCATTACCCACACCTGAATTATGAATGAACAGATCTCTGATTCTTAATTCCCGGGTTACATAAGGGTCATACAGCTGCAGTTCAGGCAGATAATCAATTACCCGGTCATCCCAGTTTACTTTTCCCTCATCTTTCAATATAGCCATACAAACAGCGGTCATCGCCTTGGTAGTAGAAGCACAGGCAAAATAAGTTTTGGTATCTACCAGTTTATCGGTTCCCAATTCCCGCACGCCATACCCTTTTGTAAAAACAACCCGGTTATCTTTAACAATGGCAATTGCCATACCCGGTACTTTCCAATCCTTCATGGCATTGGTTACATAGGCATCAAACTGCGAAAGGCTGTCATTCAGCGTCATTTTCTTTTTTTGGGCAATAAGCACCCCACTTGCCAGTAAAGCAAGAAAGAACAGGAAGATGTATTTTCTCATTAGCGTTGTTTTTTAAGGATGATGTCTAACCATATAATTCCAGATGAATATCTTTTTTATCATAGCCTAAAGCCAGGATTCTATCTTTAGCTTCATCCACCATATTTTTCCATCCGCAGAGATAAAACCTTGCCGGATCTTTTTCTTCTGCCAGTAATTGTTCATATACCTGGTGAACATATCCCTTATAGGATCCTTCTGGTACATTTTCCTCTCTTGAAAATACCGGATGAAAATAAAAATTAGGTTCATCTATTGCCAACTGGCTTAACTCTTTAAAATACAATGCATCACTCAATTTTCTGCAACCAAATACCAGGTGCACATTTCTGTGCATAATTTTCTGCTCATGTAAATAATGAATCATAGAGCGGAATGGGGCAATTCCGGTACCTGTGCAGATTAAAAACAAGTCTTTATCCAGTTCTTCGGGTAATATAAATTTACCCTGCGGGCCACGTACTGGAAATTCAGAACCAACTTTCACTTCATTAAAAAGGTAATTGGTTCCTGCACCACCGTGCAGCAGCACGATAACCAGTTCTATAATATTGGTTCCATTAGGTGCGGAAGCAATCGAATAACTTCTCCAGCGTTTGTTTTTTTGTTCATGTATGGGCAGATCTAAAGTAATAAACTGGCCAGGATGAAAATCAAAGCTTTCTGTTCCTGCAATTTCTATAAAAAATTTCTTGGTATTACTCGTTTCGTTGATAATATCAACAACCCTTCCTGTTTTCCATTCAAGCAGCATACAATTAGTTTAGATAATGAATATTGATTGATCAGGTCAAAGTAACAAAAAATACCGGCGCAATAAGCCGGTATTCATTAAAATCATTTCTGTAATTACAGTTTATTCTATTACAATTAGTTTCCGTATATATAAATTGTTGCCTGCAATCACTTTTAAAACATATATACCACTTACAGGTTGTGGAATCCTAAACTGTTCGTTAAACTGTCCGCTAAAACCATTATAGGTTTTTTCCAGGCAAGGCTGGCCCGCACTGTTGATCAATACTAAGCTAATATCAGCCTTATCTGATAAATAGAATCTAACATTGAAATTGCCCTTACTGGGATTGGGGGAAATATCAAGTCCCGGATCATTTGCATTGGCATTCTGTACAGCAGTAACCACATACGTATAATTAGCTGAATTTTTGGAACATCCGTATGTATCTGTTGCTGTAACATAATAATGGCCTGACTGAACCGGTTTGATAGACCTTGTTGTTGCATTGGAAATGGCAATACTGTCCAGATACCATTGATAGGTATTAGCAACACTGCTTTGCAGGCTGTCGCCCGCAAGGGTAATGGTAGGAGCCGAAGCTGAACTGATGGCCACTACCGGTACAACATCACTTATACAATCAGCACTGCTTAGTTTCAGGTCATAGAAAAAATAATAAAACCCCTGATAATAATTAGCATTCCCGGTTGTGGTGGCACTATTTCCTGTTATAGAAAAAACATTGGGAACAGTAAAAGGATAAGGACTACCAGTAACCCCATTATTCCTGTAAATATTGGCACCATCGGTACATTGAACAATCAGGCTATGGCTTCCTGTTGTATTGATGGGCAGGTTCAGATAAAAATAAGCCCCTGAATCTGCAGGATTATCTAAATATGACCCGGGTTGTGCCTCGGGTCTTGTGTCGAGTGTTGGGTTGGGATTGGTAGCATACACATCTACTGTAGATACAGCAACAGGTAAATAAGAATAAGACCCATCTGAATTCACCTTCAATCCATCTGCTAATGTAAAAACAATTTTTCCGGCATTGGCAGTATACAGTTTCACAAATTCAAGATTTATGGGTATTGAATTTTTAATATTTACATAATTGCCGTTATAAGCAAAGTAACTCCCTGCTCCTAATATGGTTTTGTTAACCGGGCCAATACTTGTACTAACACCCGACTGTACATAAAAAGTATTATTGGGTGCAGTAACAGTAGTACTCGTATTGGATCCGTATGCAACAGATGAAGCGGCAGAAGCAGCATTATACCACAAATAATTGGAACTGGAAACCGGATTGTTAACTTGCAGTAAGGTTTCTGTATTGCATATTTCAGCACCGGCAGATAATGAAGGTTTTGCGGCAATTACAATATTTTGAGTAAGGGTATTATTGGTGGTATCCTGATCCCCGGTTAGATTTACATTTACAGAAACTGTATAAGTAGTTCCTGCAACCAGTGACAGTGGTTTTTGAAATGTGTAGTTTACCAGTCCACCTGCTGCAATAGTATCTGCACAGTTAGCCGATACAGTAGCAATGGTTGAATTACCGCTTTTTATGGTGGCAGTTAACGGCACATTCACCTGATTAGTTGCACCGTTGTTTTTTATGCCAACCACCAGAAACTGATTGTTGTTAGAACAGGCTCCGGTTAAGGGTGCTACAATTGCGGAAAGAGCAAGATCTTTCGAAGGCGTTACAAATTGAATACTATAATCCTGAGTTTCTCCGTTGGAATAACTACCACAGGGCTTAACAGCTGAAGTATCTGTTGTTTCTTCTGCCACAATCCGCATCAGTGTATAGTTATTTGCAGTTAATCCGAATGGTGTTTTAATGGAACCGGAAAAAACACCTGCACCGTTCATCACCGGACTGGTAGCTACTAATTCCCCGGGGTCTGTAAACACACCATTATTGTTATAATCAATATATATTTTAATTACTTTTTTCGCATTACTGGCGTCACAGCTGTTTACTTTCACTGAAAACGGCAGGGTCTGATTGGGTTGTATCTGCCCTGTCTGGTTCGTATAATTACTATAGCTGGTGCAGGTTTGGGTATTCTTATTAACAATACCAGCAAAATTTACACTGTCAATCCGGGTGCCGATGGTACTGGTGGCTGCGGAAGTACAATAAGCTGTACCACCAATGCCACTGATTACCAGTGAAAAATTAAGCCCGTTTGCAGGAAGTGTTTTATTCTTGGTGGTAACGGTGATGGTATACGTTTGACCGGGAATGGTAGTATCCGCTTCCACTTTTTCCACATTATCCAATACATTATCACTTTTTGTTGCGGCTGCAGCAGGAATAACTGGATTCAATACCCAGGGTTTATAAACAGTAGTTCCATTTATTATCCGCAAATCCAGGTCATATACCAGTTCCGGCTCTGTGTTATTAAGAGCAGCTGCTGTTCCGGCTTTAAAAACAGTACCGGGAGCATCAATCCAGGTTAAAGTGGCTTTAATTGGCCCTTTGCCGGATGCCACTGCTGTAAATGTATAGGTGGAGGTAGTTGACCCTTGCTGCGTAAGGCTGCTTTGTATTATAGTATCAGATACATGATTGTAGGAGGAAGTAATCAGGTTGGCACCTTTTAAAACATCCAGCAATCCCCAGCCAAATTGGTAATCCGGACCGGGATAAGCTCCCGCCTCATCTGCTGTCTGAATGGCAATTGCTTTCAAAGCAGAAGAAGTTAAGAACGAGGAATGCAGCTTATTGTAATATTCCTGTAATAAATAAAGGGATCCTGTAGCATTGGGTGATGACATGGAAGTTCCGCTTAATGCGGCATAAGCTGTATTGGAACTGGCCACACAGGAAGTAACATTTACACCATCTGCAACCAGATCCGGTTTAATTCTTCCATCACTGGTTGGGCCCCATCCGCTAAAAGAACTCATCACTACACCACTGCTGTTACTGTAACCCTGTGGCAATCCGCTAACTGCCCCAACAGTTAAAATATTTTTCGCATTTTGCGTATAGGCAATACTTCCATAGGAATCATTATTACTGATACCTGTAGGCCTGGTTCCGGTTACTAAATTATAGGAACTATCATAATACTGGTAAGAAGCTCCTACTGCCGGACCATTGGAATTCCGCTGGTTGCCGGCCGACATACAAATGAGATAATTGGGTGCATTACTGGCAATATAATCATAATGATAAGCCGTAGAATCATAATACCCAAATCCATAATCCTGTGTTTTACTCACCCGAATATCCCCTTCCCAGGTCCAGTTAGTTCCATCATAATACCATCCGGCCAGATATCCGTAAGAATGGTTCGATAATAACAGGTTCGGTGCTTCCACCCCCATAGTAGATATATCATTGGTATAGGTATAGGCTATTAATTCCTGTGCACCGAATGACATCCCTTTGGCAATAGGGTTTACGCCTGCTGCAATCATGGTTCCGGCAACATGAGTGGAATGATCCAGCGGTGCGGCTATATTGGCATCCTTTTGTTTGATTCTTCCGGTAAGCTCTACATGGGTACTTAATACAGAACCACCATCCCAGATTCCCAATTTACCAGTTAAAGCACTGGAAGAACCCGATAAATTTAATCCGGAACTACCACCTGCCCATAATTGATTGGCACCAGTGGTTGCAGCAGCAATAATATTATCGTGTGTGGTTTTATATTTGGGCTTACCATTGGCATCTATCCCAACTAATTGAACCAACCCGCCACTTTTAGTATGAAAAACCAGCGGCCATTTTTTCTTAGCCGCTAACTGTATGGTTTGCTGGTAGTTTATTTTTTCAACTATTGCACGGTCGGCAGCAAACTTTTTAAATAAATCCAGTTTATCCTGATTTTGTCCAAATACACAGGAACCGGAAAGGAAAAACAACAGCAAAATATGCAGTACTCTATTTTTAACCATACTTTCTTTTTTACAGACCTATAACTTTCTAAATTTAGATACTTTAACCTTTTGTTTCGTGTATTATTTAAAATAGTTTTTTTGATTTTCCAGTTCAATTTAACATTGCGACCCGGGAACATTGGCTTTGTAACGATATATCAGTATTTCAAACTATTTACCTGATTCCTCAATTCATTTTTTGCAGGTCCGTTTACAAATTTATCTTTGCAGCGCAGATATGAATGTAAGTGTGCTTTCGGATAAATATATTGGATCCCCCCGCCTGTTTCAATTGGCGGACCGGCTATCTTTTGCTGATGCTCAAAAAATTTACCTTAAAAATTTACAGGGTAGTAGTGCAGAATTCGTGGTTAGTGCTGTTTTTAATACGCCAGCAACCCAAACCCTCAATCACCTGATTGTGTTAAATGATGCAGAAGAAGCTGCTTATTTTCATAATACACTGGAAAACCTGACTTCCGCACTGGATCTTTTTTATTTCCCCTCTTCTTTTAAAAACAGGAAAAATTTTCAGTTACTGAATTCCTCACATGTGATGCTGCGGACAGAAATGCTCACTAAACTCTCTATTGGAGGGAATAAAAAAATAATTGTTACTTATCCTGAAGCTTTATTTGAAAAAGTAGTATTGCCCAAAACCCTGAGCAGCAATATCATACAGATCAAAACCAATGACAGCATCAGTGTAGACAGTCTGATGGAATTGTTTGTGATGTATGGGTTTATGCGGACTGATTTCGTGTATGAACCCGGTCAATTTGCTTTAAGGGGCGGTATCCTGGATATCTATTCTTTTGGCAATGAAAAGCCATACCGTGTTGAGCTCTTCGGGAATGATGTGGACAGTATCCGCATTTTTGATCCGGAAACGCAGTTAAGTGAACGTAAATTAATGCAGGTTTCCATTATTCCCAATGTGGAAACACAATTTGACAGTGGTGAAAAAGTAAGCCTTTTTGAATTTTTACCAGAGAATACGGTGGTGTGGCTGAAGGATTGGGATGTAATTAAAGAAAAAATTGAAATAGAGGAAATTGAACTGGGATTGTTTCTGGAAAAGGCTAAAGATGGCAAGAAGCCGGTTACAGATGAGGACGAAGAAGATACCAAAATATGGAAAGATGTTTCCCTGAATGATTTTGTACCGGCAGCAACTGTGGAAAGACAGATGCAGCAACGGCACCTGATTGAATTCGGGTTTAAATCCCATCTTGCTAATTTTGAAATTGAATTTAATACCATCAGCCAGCCCTCTTTTAACAGGCAGTTTGACCTTCTGATTAAAGACCTGAAAAAACATGAAGCTGCCGGTTATGATATTTACCTCTTTGCCGAACAGGTAAAACAACTGGAAAGGCTGCACAGTATTTTTACCGATTTACATACAGAAATAAAATTTGTTCCGGTTGGATTATCTATTCATGAAGGGTTTATAGACCATGACCTGAAAGTAGTTTGTTATACCGACCATCAGATTTTTCAGCGTTATCATAAATATAAGGTTAAACAGGCTTTCAGTAAAAGCAAGGCTTTAACCCTGAAGACATTGCGCGACCTGCAGCCGGGCGACTATGTTACACATATCGACCATGGTGTGGGCACTTACAGTGGTTTACAGAAACTGGAAGTGAATGGAAAATGGCAGGAAGCAGTCAGAATTATTTACAGGGATAGTGATATCCTCTATGTGAATATCAATTCACTGCATAAAATATCCAAATATACCGGCAAGGAAGGCACCATTCCTAAAGTGAATAAATTGGGCAGTGATGTTTGGAATAAACTGAAGGAAAAAACAAAGGCCCGTGTTAAAGAAATTGCATTTGACCTGATTAAATTATATGCCCAGCGTAAAGCACAACAGGGTTTTCAGCATGCACCGGATAATTATATGCAGACAGAACTGGAAGCCAGTTTTATCTATGAAGACACGCCTGATCAGAGTAAAGCGACTGCAGATGTAAAGAAAGATATGGAGTCTCCATCTCCGATGGACCGTCTCGTGTGTGGTGATGTAGGCTTTGGTAAAACGGAAATTGCAATCCGTGCAGCCTTTAAAACCTGCTGCGATGGCAAACAAGCGGCTATACTGGTTCCAACCACCATCCTGGCGTATCAGCATTTTCAGACTTTTAAGGATAGGTTTAAAGATTTTCCGGTAACTGTTGATTATGTAAACCGTTTTAAATCTGCCAAAGAAAAAAAAGAAACCTATAAAAGACTGGAAGAAGGCAAGATTGATATCATTGTGGGTACCCATGGTTTACTGGGAAAAGAGGTGAAGTTTAAAGACCTGGGATTAATGGTGATTGATGAGGAACAAAAATTTGGTGTGGCCCATAAAGAGAAACTGAAATTGCTGAAAACGAATGTGGATAGCCTTACGCTCACCGCAACTCCTATTCCGCGTACCTTACAGTTTAGCCTCATGGGTGCAAGGGATTTAAGTATCATCAATACCCCTCCCCCTAACCGACAGCCCATTCAGACTGAAGTGCAGATGTTTAATGATGATAATATCAGGGATATTATCTATTATGAAACAGAAAGAGGCGGGCAGGTTTTCTTTATCCATAACCGGGTGCAGGGATTGGCTGAAATGAGTGCACTGATCCAGGGTTTATGCCCCGATCTGAGTATTTCATTTGCCCATGGACAAATGGAGGGCGACCAGCTGGAAGAAAGGATCCTTGATTTTATAGATAGAAAATATGATGTACTGGTATGTACGAATATCGTGGAAAGCGGAGTGGATATCCCGAATGTGAATACCATTATAGTAAATAATGCACATCATTTCGGATTAAGTGATCTCCATCAGCTGAGAGGCAGGGTAGGCCGTAGTAATAAAAAGGCCTTCTGTTACCTGCTGGCACCACCGATGAGCACTTTACCCACCGACTCCCGCAAAAGACTACAAACATTAGAACAATTCAGTGACCTGGGCAGTGGTTTTCAGATAGCCATGCGTGACCTGGATATCCGTGGTGCAGGTAATATGCTGGGTGGGGAGCAAAGTGGCTTTATGGCAGAAATAGGCTTTGAAATGTACCAGAAAATTCTGGACGAATCTATACGTGAACTCAAACGTAAAGACTTTAAAGAACTATTTAAGGAAGAAATATCCAAACAGGACGATTTTGTATCCGATTGTACCATTGATACGGACCTCGAAATACTGATTCCGGACAGTTATGTGGAGAATATCACAGAAAGGTTATCCCTCTACTCCAGACTGGATAATTGTGATAAGGAAGAAGACCTGCAACTGTTTCATGCAGAAATGATTGACCGCTTTGGTCCAATGCCCAAAGAAGTGGAATCTCTTTTTGTTACAGTACGCTGCCGCTGGTTAGCAGTAGACCTGGGCTTTGAAAAGCTGGTACTGAAAGAAAATATGATGCGTTGTTATTTTATCAATAAAAATGACAGTCCCTATTTTGAAAGCGATACTTTCAAAAATGTTTTACAATACCTGCAAACAGGAACCAATAAAGCCAGGCTGAAACAAGTAGCAAAAAACTTTTTACTGATTGTGGAAACCATGAAAGATATGGAAACCGCTCATCAGTTTTTACAGCTAATGCACCAGTCTGTTATAAAAAAGGCAGTTTAAAAAAGGTATTATTCTGTTTTTTGGTTTAAATTGAATGAAAATTAAAACCATGTCTGATTTATTAGGTACAGATTACCTGCCCGAATATACGCCTACACAGGACGAAAAAAACATTGCTATACTGGCTCATGTTCTCAGTTTTGTAGCACCTATTCTGGCCCCCTTACTCATCTACATTATTAAGAAAAATGAATCCCCGTTTATAGCAGCCCATGCTAAGGAATCATTTAATTTTCATATTACCCTAATGGTAGTGATTTTCATTTCCATTATCCTGATCTTTTTAATTATTGGCATTTTCATGCTTTCAGTAATAGGTATTTACAGTACTGTTTTAATAATTGTGGCAGCAATCAGGGCAAGTGAGGGCAGATTATACAAATACCCGTTTACCATAGAAATTATCAAATAAAAAATCCCGCCATTTGGCGGGACCTTTATAAGTTTTAACTATTCAATACTGATATTTAGAAACTTTGTTTTGCAACACCGTCTGCAATAGCCTGCAGCGCTTTGGCTTCTCCTAAAATTGCAGCCATTTTATTGCCTTTACCATCATTGCCGGTAGCCATATAACCGCCTTTTGCAGTTTTTGTAATCACTGCATCATGCAAAGGAACATTTTTTTCCTTTGTTTTAAGGCAATATGCTTTGATCATTTTTGAAGTATCCATACTATTAAATTTTTGGTTTCTTAACAAGAAATCCGGTTATTAAATAAATTTCCACGTTGAACCTTACACAAACTAAGCTTTTTTTATTGTTTCCAAAAAATATGGAAGATAAAACTAATCCACATTTTTATACATCAATCCTGGCATATTTAGCGTGAGACTCTATAAATTCACGTCTCGGAGCCACTTCATCCCCCATCAGCATACTGAAAACCTCATCCGCAACCGTTGCACTATCAATGGTAACGCGTTTTAAAGTTCTGCGTGCAGGGTCCATGGTAGTTTCCCATAACTGGTCTGCATTCATTTCACCCAAACCTTTGTATCGCTGCGTAGTAACACTGTCATCTTTTCCACCTCCAATTTTCTCAATCAGTATTTTCCTTTGCTCTTCATTATAGGCATATGCCTGTTCCTTCCCTTTCTTCAGCAGGTATAAAGGTGGTTGAGCAATATAAACATACCCCTGTTCCACCAGTTCTTTCATATACCTGAAAATAAAGGTCAGGATCAGTGTAGCAATATGTGAACCATCCACATCGGCATCGGTCATGATAATCAGCTTATGATAACGCAGTTTAGCAGTGTTTAGTGCTTTAGGGTCTTCCAATGTACCAACAGTTACACCCAGCGCCGTATACATATTCCTGATTTCCTCGTTCTCATAGATCTTATGCTCCATTGCTTTCTCCACATTCAGGATCTTACCACGTAAGGGTAAAATGGCCTGATAACTACGGTCACGCCCCTGTTTGGCCGTACCACCGGCACTATCCCCTTCTACCAGGTATAATTCACACCTTTCAGGGTCACGTTCACTGCAATCTGCCAGTTTACCGGGTAAACCACCGCCACTTAAAACCGTTTTACGCTGCACCATATCCCTTGCCTTTTTAGCGGCAACCCTTGCCTGTGCAGCCAGGATAATTTTAGATATTACATTTTTTGCTTCACGTGGATTTTCTTCCAGGTAAGCCATTAACGCTTTACCAACCGTTGTCTGTACAGTACCGGCTACATCACTGTTACCCAGTTTGGTTTTGGTCTGTCCTTCAAACTGTGGTTCCGGAACTTTAACGGAGATAATGGCACTCAGCCCTTCACGGAAATCATCTCCCTCCACTTCTACTTTTGCTCTTTCAAACAAACCTTCTTTATCCCCGTAAGATTTAAATACCCTGGTTAATGCCTGCCTGAAGCCGGTTACATGGGTTCCCCCTTCAATGGTATTGATATTGTTTACGTAAGAAAAGATATGTTCTTTAAAATCATTGTTATAGGTCATAGCCACTTCCACAGCTACATTACTCTCTGTATCCAGACCTTCAAAAAACAAAGTATTGGTAATCAGGGGCTGGCGGTTACTCCCTTTGTCCAGCATTTCCACAAATTCTACAATTCCACCCTCACTATAAAAGTTTTTGCTGTACGCAACACCTGCTTCATCCAGTTCCCGCAGGTCGGTAATAATAATATTAATCCGCCTGTTCAGGTAAGACAATTCCCTTAAACGGCCCTCTAAAATTTCTCTTTTAAACACAGTTTCCTGAAAAATAGTAGCATCCGGCCAGAAATGGACTGTAGTGCCTGTTTTATCACTAAACCCAATTTCCCTTACTGCATACTGTGGAATTCCCATCCGGTATTCCTGTTCAAAAATCCTTCCTTCCCTTTCTACGGTTACCTGTAATAAAGAGCTTAATGCATTTACGCAACTCACCCCTACACCGTGCAAACCGCCGGAAACCTTATAGGTATTTTTATCAAACTTACCACCCGCATGTAAAACTGTCATTACCACTTCCAGTGCACTTCTCTTTTCTTTCGTATGCATAGCAGTAGGTATACCCCTACCATCATCTTTTACAGAAACTGAATTATCCTCATGAATAATGACTGAAATATTTTTGCAGTATCCAGCCAGTGCTTCATCAATACTGTTATCCACCACTTCATACACCAGATGGTGCAACCCCTTTACACTGATATCGCCGATATACATGGCCGGCCTCTTACGAACTGCTTCCAAACCTTCCAAAACCTGAATACTGTCGGCACCATAATTTTTATTCTGCGCCTCATTGCTGCTTAATTGCTCTTCGTTCATAAAGTTCTTATCTACCCTGAATTTGATACTTTTACAGGGGTGGGCGAAGATAAGGAAAATACGGTGGGTTTAAGGCTTAAGAAACTGCCAAATTATCCACTCGTCTGATTAAATTTTTTTGGGCTGATTTTTGTTGTTATATTAACAGTAATAAGATATGACAAAGCAATGACTTTGAATTTACATGTAGATACATTAAATTTGCACTTATACAATGTTAAGAACTTTAGATATACTAAAAACCGCACATAAAGAAGGGATTGAACCCAGCATGGATGTTTTGTACACTAAAAAACAAAATATTCCGGGTTCTATTCATTACAATATCCGCCGGTACTACGCCCAGCACCCCTGGGTGGCAGATGACACGGGTATGCTGGTGTATCATTTTAATGAAACCAGGCCCAAAGAAAATTATCTGGAACTCCGCTTCTGTACTACTGGTAATAAATATTGCCCCGACAAAATATGTGTGCAATGTGGCAGTTTGCCTACCGATAACTGTAAAGGCCAGTTTCAGACTGTAGATGTCTTTAATTTTCATTTTACGTCTACTTTTTTACACCAGTTTACGCATAATGTAAAACTGAGTAGCAGAAAAG
>Ga0364880_10160_pt1 | contig 39416 bp, 27 predicted proteins | sample ExccelJu500001D3_5_FD_206927 | JGI IMG/M metagenome (GOLD analysis project Ga0364880, IMG submission 206927) | Enriched cells from Trout Bog Lake Hypolimnion, Wisconsin, USA - BchlTB.July30.5000.01.D3 | ecosystem: Environmental > Aquatic > Freshwater > Lake > Hypolimnion/Profundal zone | place... | reverse complement strand
TGCATTAAATACTTTACAAAGTCTTGTTTATAAAGAAGACAAAAGAATAATGAGTAATTACCTGGGGAAATTCAGTGATTTATTAAGAAATATTTTAGACAATAGTCAGAAAGAAGTAATTACACTAACGGAAGAAATAAGATTATTGAAATTATATACGGATATAGAAATCAAAAGATTTGGGGAAGAAATATCTATGAATTACGAATTAGACCCTGAAATTGATACTGAACATGTTTTAATTCCCCCCATGCTCATACAACCTTATGTAGAAAATGCATTTAAACATGGTATATTTCATAAACAGGGAGATAAATTGCTTTCTGTTTCCATTAAAAAATTAATTCAAAATAATATCACTTCTGTATTGATTAAAATAGAAGATAATGGAATTGGAAGAGTACAAAGTAATGCAATTAATCAGCAAAGACCCGGTCAGAAAAGCTTTTCTACTATTGCAAATGAAACCAGAATTGACCTGATTAATAAAGTAGGCAAGCATAAAATTAAAGTAACTATTATCGATAAACATGATTCAACAGGCTCTGCAACAGGAACAATCGTTGAATTTAACATACCATATGAATCAAATGATTAAAACAATTATAATAGAAGATGAAGTAAATGCAGGTGAAATGCTTCAAAAAATGCTTCTGGAATCCGATTCCAGTATTGAAGTGGCAGATATCTGCAAAGATATCCCCAATGCTATCAAAAGTATCAAAAAGCACCAACCAAACCTGATATTCCTGGATATTGAATTACCGGTATATAGTGGTTTACAAATACTTGAGTTTTTAAATGAAGATGAAATAAATTTTAAAATAATTTTTGTTACTGCTTTTAATCAATATGCTATAAAGGCTTTTGAAATGAGCGCAGTCGATTATATCATGAAACCTGTAGAATATGATAAGTTACAGACTGCAATTCAGAAATTTAAAACTGCAGCCCTTCAGCAAAATAATGCCCATATTCAACTATTGAAAAATAATCTAAAAGATAATACTATTAAAAAAATCGTTGTTCCTGTTCAAAATGGTTATGAGATTATTTCAATTCAAAATATCATTTACATTAAAGCAGAAGGTAGTTACTCAAGGATAGATACTAACAATAATGAATCATTGTTAGTTAGTAAAAATTTAAAATACTTCGATGAATTATTAAGCCAATCAGACCATTTTTACAGAGTTCACAGAAGCTACCTGTTAAATCTGCAATATGCCAAAAAAATAACCAGAAATAGTGGAGGAATGATGATACTTGAAAATGGTACCGAAATACCCATTGTTACTGATAAAGTAGATGAACTCATTTCAATCATTAATGGACACTAACACACTTATTTCAATCCAGATATTCCATTTTATACACTGAAACTGAAATTGCTGATGCCTTTATATTCTCATCCGGAAGCACCAGCTATTTTAGCTGCAAATGGAACCGGGCTAAACTATATAATTTTGATTTGAAAGATTAAAAAAATCAGGATTAACGCATTCATAACTAATTCAAATGAAGAATATAAACTGACCTGTTACAAATTCATTACCTTTCAGGCAATTGTATATTAATGACTAAATCGAATTTCGACTATTACTCCGGGCATGATACCCTCTCTTTTTCAGAACACAAACAACTGATTACCTATACTTTCAATAATATAGAAAACACTATTTTGGGGATAATGGAAGAAAAAAAAAGCTACATTTATTTATATGAATACAGGGGTAAATATGTTGGGTTGGAGTTTTTTATCTCATTTTCCAAAGAATCTGTGTCTTATAAATTGATAAAGGTTACCGAAACAGATAAAGAAGTTGTTTTTTAACAAGCTAACCAGCTATTTTGCTAAAATGAATATTTTTGGAATAATAAATCTTATCGTCATCATCTATAATTATTGCTTCAATATCTTTCATCTGGTTGATCATAAATAATCCGGCCTGAATGCCCATAATAGTAACGGGTGTTGCCATTGCATCAGCTATTTCAGCATTTTTCGAAATTATTGTTACACTTTTTATACCGGTAACTGGCATACCAGTTTTAGGATCTATTGTATGTGAATATTTTTTACCATCTATCCATACAAATTTTTCATAATTTCCTGAAGTTGCAACTGAGAGTCCTGTAATTTTAATTATAGAAAATATCTGAGAGGCTATATTAGGATTTGCAATTCCAATAGTCCATTCACTGCCATCGGGTTGAAAACCCCAGGTAGTCAGGTCACCTGAAGCATTTACAATCCCACTTTCCACTCCACTATTTTTCATAATCAATTTAGCTCTCTCAGCTGCATATCCCTTTCCAATTCCCCCAAATCCAACCCTCATCCCCTTTTTTTTAAGGAATACTGAATTTGTAGCAGAATCTAAAAGGATATTCCTGTAATTAATTAAATCTACAGATTTTTTTGCCAGTTCACTATCAGGTAAAGACTTCATTTTTGTATCAAAATTCCATAGTGATTTGTCTACCGATCCATAGGTAATATCAAATGCTCCCTGGGTAACTTCAGATATGCGAATGGACCGTTTTATCAACTGAAAAGTTTCATTACTTACAATGACTGGAGAAATTCCTGCAAATCTGTTAATCAGATTGGTTTCACTCTTTTCATTATAAGTTGTCAGCAAATTTTCAATCCTTGCAATTTCATCTATTCCTTCCTGAATTTTATCCTTAGCCCAGGTTTCATTATCGGAAACAACCGAAAGTTCAAAATGATTACCCATTAATGTGCTTCCAACTTTAAAAACCTGCTTCATAACCCTGATTATTGATAAATAAATTATGGGCAATAGTCTTACCCAAACAGGTATTAAGTGATATTAATTTCCACTTTCTGTAAATACCGAAATTTCTTCCTGAAATGCACTTGCAGTTTCTTTTGGAAACCCCTCCCAGCTTTTTAAAATCTTGCCTTCCGCATTCAATAATACTGTATATGGGAATATTCCACGTGGATTATACTGGTCAGCCAACGCATCATTAATTTTTTGTTGCTGTGCACTTAACTGATTTTTCTGAAGTCTTGGGAAATCTGCATTTAATAATACAAGATGACTGGCAGCAAAATCCTGAAATATTTTACTATCAAATATTTCTGTATGCATACGAATACAGGGACCACACCAATCAGAACCTGAAAAATTCAGTATTATACAACGATGCTCTTTCTTGGCTAGAGTTTTTGCTTCATCCAGATTGTGAATCCAATTTGTAAAAGAAAATAATAAAATTATTGAACCCACTAATAAAAGATTTTTCATTTTAGTAATGTTTAAACATTAAGATACGAACAATAAACTTTTGCTGCCTGTTCAGTTTCCATTAACAACAAATTAACTGCACCAAAAAATTATATTTGATTTATCTCAAAAAGAATACCAATCTGATAAAATATTTTATAAAACTGAATTTAGTTTTATGGTCATAATTTAATAAGAAACAACATCATATAAAAAATGATGAATTATGAATTAGATACAAAACAGGATATTTATAGCTACTGGTTATTCCACATCGGTAACTTTAATAACTTCATTAATTACCAACTGGAGAATTTCCTTTGGAATAGCTTTTGCACTTTCAGCTGATGTTTTCCATTTTCCTTTTACGTATGTAAGGTCAAATGTTTTTAATCCTTTAGGATGTAGAAGAACAATTAATTTCTCAAGCGGATTAAAAGAGAGTCCATCTGCTAATCTGTTCGCATGGTCGTGGATAATAAAATAATAAACTTCTCCATTGTACTCATACAATTTCTGAGAATAATTGTTCGAGTAATCAGTCAGATTCACAGTAATGTGGTATTTACTAATGATTTTTGGTTGCATAAGGGTTAATTCTGTAAAGCTTAAAAATATACTAAAATTGAATATCTCCAAATATTAATTTAATAATTTTAGCAGAATTCAATTGATTGAATTAAGAATTAGCGAAAAACTACTTTAAAAACCAAGGGAAAGTTTCTGATTATAGTTTAATACGTCGTTTTCTTTTCTTAACTTATTTCCAGAACATTTTAATTAATTCTTCTCAAATCTAGCTAAAATTAAAAAATATCCGGAATTTTCAGATTGTTTGTGGTATATAATTATTTGTTTCAGCTTTTTTTAGTATACTAATGCTCTATTGCTCCCAGCTCTGAATTTCAATAATATTTCCATCAATATCTCTTGCATAAACAAATGTAAGTAATCCCACACCTTTCACTTCTGTTTCCACAAGGTCTCCTACTGTTGTTCCTCCTGCTAATAAAAGCTTTTCCAGCAAAGGTTTTACATGATCTACCCTGAATGCTATATGTCCAAAACCTTTCCTATTTGTTTCCGGAAGCCCATTGGAAATATTTGAATCATATTGAAAAATTTCTAAAGTAGGTAAATGTCCATCAAATCCCGGAAGTGCTAAATGGATTCCTTTTAAATGTGCATCAGCTATTGTGGTAGCTTTATCTAACCATTCACCCCTTAAATCCCTTTCAGGAAAAAGAGGTTGGCATTCAAATACATTTATATAAAATTTAGCCAGTTCTTTCCAGTTATCTGTAATAATATTAGTATGTGCGAACTTTATCATAAAAAACTAATTTACTTTTTATTTCATTCACTAAACCCTGATTAATATTATACTTTTTTCTTTTTGCGCTGCTCTTCTATTTTAGCTAGCCGGCAAATTAGCATCTTTTTAATCAATTCCACGGGCATAGGTTTGCTGATCGGAAATTGAACGGAGCCCTTGGAATATTTATATTCTTTTAAATCTCCTTTAAACTCATTGATCACATATGCAGTGGGAAAAAACCCAATATGCTTTTTAAATGCTCCATAATAAACGAGTATTTTATCCAGATAGAATGCAGGAATCCGGTAACTTATTTTTTCACCGGCTTCTGGTATTGTTAAATGAATCAGCTGTCTGATTTCCGCTAATAATATTTGTACTTGAGGAGGGTACTGTTCAATATATTGATCTATTTCATTATTTTTTTGATACACCACTTTTTATTTTAATTTCAATACTTAAATTCAATACAAAAACAACCTGGCCCACTACAATTTATTGTTTTTAATTCTACAGGAGCTTAGCAGGCAAAAAAATAAGATACAATCCCTGCTAGCTCTTCTTTGACCTGGCCAGTTATCTGCATATAACCTTTAGAAAATCTGATACTCTGGATTATCTCCTCATTTCAGACTCCTTTGCATGGTTGGTTATAATCTTTCTATAAACAAACTGATTTTAAATTTACCTTCTTTTTTAAATTCTTCAAAATTCAGTTTTTAGTAGATCCCTTACATTTACACTATGTTTGATTTTCGTTTACAGGTTTTTCATACTGTTGCCAAACGCCTCAACTTTACTAAAGCTGCAGCGGAACTTTTTATTTCTCAACCTGCCGTTACCAAACATATTCAGGAAACAGAACTGCACTTTAAAGTAAAACTTTTTGAAAGAAACGGGACAAAAATTAAATTAACCCCTGCGGGTGAAACCCTTTTGCAATATACAGATGAATTGTTTGCTGTATACCGTAAACTGGAATTTGAAATGAACCACTTTACTCAGCAGAAATTTGGATTACTCAGGATTGGAGCCAGTACTACCATTGCCCAATATGTTTTACCCCCTGTTCTGGCAGCTTTTCATAAAAAATTCAGGGATATAAATATTACACTATCCATTAAAAATACCGAACAAATTGAACATGCTCTTTTGCTTAAGGAAATTGATCTGGGGCTAATTGAAGGCCAATCCAAAAAAACAGATATCCGTTACACTGAATTTATTAAAGATGAAATTGTTTTAGTAGCAGACAGGACAAACCCACTGGCCAAAAAACATTTTATATTACCGGAAGACCTTAAAAACTTCCCTCTTTTACTCAGAGAACCCGGATCGGGAACATTGGAAGTTATTACACATGCACTTAAAACCATAGATATTAAAATAGCACATTTGGAGTTGGAAATGCAATTAGGAAGTTCCGAAAGTATAAAAAGCTATTTGCAACATAGCAATTGCCTGGCATTTCTTTCTGTTCATGCAATATTGCCTGAATTACAAAAAAGAGAGTTTGCCATCATAGATGTAAAAGGATTACAAATTGAAAGATATTTTTACTTTATTCAGCAACAGGGGCTACCTGAAACCCTGTCTGATCTTTTTATGAAATTTGCTGTTCATTATGGTAAAATCAATTATTTGTCAGCCTTAAAAACCAAATCTGCCTGATTATAACCGTACCTTTTTACATTTATTATTTATAAAACTGGCTCCAGACTACCGTAATCTTATGCTTAGCTGCAAACTTTGCAGCCTCCAGAATCTGCATAACAATTCTATTATTGGCTGGTGCTGATAAATCGTAAGTATTCATCCGGATTTTCCCATTCACTACATTGGTAAAATAGATAAAAGGGTCCCTGCATGCTTCCGGCAGTGGAGCTGCTTTTAATGTATCTTTTTGCCGTTGGTTATTTTCCATCAACAGCATATTTTCCTTATCCAGGCAAAAAACATACCCCTCTTTCCCATACACTTCCATATCCTTCCTCGAAAAAGGCCAGTTCCAGGAAGCCTGTATAATCACCTGTGTTTTAGGGTAAGTAAGAATTATTGTTGCATCATCCTCCACTTTTGGATATAATTCAGGCTTAATTTGTTGCGTAACAGCAGTAACCGTTAGCGGAGCTTCTCCTTTCATTAGCCAGGTGACAATATTAGCCCCATAACAGCCAAAATCTGTTAATGCTCCTCCTCCATTTAATACCGGATCTGTCAGCCATTCAAGAAACTCAGCATTACAGCCAATTTCTACCGGTCCCTGATGCCCCGTATGAAAAACAATCTTTCGGATGGATCCAATCTTATTGCTGTCATTGATGATTTCCCAGGCTTTCTTATTAGATCCATACCAGCTGGTTTCATAATTAGTCAGTAGAAAAATATGGTACTTTTCAGCAATTGCCAGCATTTTTTCTGCATGTTCCATATTAACTGCCAGCGGTTTCTCCACCATTACATTAATTCCCCGTGGAGCGCAATATTCAACTGTTTTCAGATGATCATAAATGGTATTAAAAGCGAAAACGGCAGCAGGTTTCGTAGCTTCAATCATCTCTTCCATGTTGTTATAAACAATGTTCAGACTAATCCCGTATTGCTTACAGTACTTTTCGGCCAATTGCCTGTTAGGCTCAGCTATTCCTACTATCTCTATATCCCCCATTTTTGATCTTCCCAAAATACCATGCACATGAGTATGTACTAAGCCAACAATACCCACACGAAGTGACTTTTGGGGCGTTATATTATTTTGAGCCATCAGTGTTGCTGATAAAGTTATTAACCCTAAAAAAAACAGGCTGATTAAATGTATTGTTTTCATTTACACAAAGTATGCATTTATTCAAATCCTTTTTCTGATTTATAATGGCTTTTACCTGGTTTCAGGATCTTTTTTTTACATCAAAAGAGAAGAAGGAATTGGTTGCCATTCCTGCTTCTCTTTATTTATTAATCAATATAATCCTTAATTATAAGCCACCGTCTACCATCCATACTTTATGCGGATTATCATTTCTTAGGGCTAGATTCCATTTACGGATGCTTCCATCCTTTTGTTTAATTTCATAAGGCACAAATTCGCCTGGATATATCCAGGATTTAAAGGGCTCTCCAATTTGGATTACCTGCAAATCCCCATATTGGGAAGCAATCAGCTTCAGCATAATAAAATTATATTGAGACCATAGTTCCTTATTAGAATCAAAGTCTTTTTTAGCTAATCCTTCCAATGCCAGTTCTGCAGCTTTTTTACTACTGATATTACTGAGATTCTCATTGGTAACATTCAGATCCAGCACAGACCATTCAATTCCTTCCGGTAAGGGTATTGTAAAAGTTGCAGGGTTAATTACTGTGTTATACTCAATATGATCTAAGTTAAAAATCAATGTTTCCTTTGTTTTGTCTAAAAGGAAAATCTTCAATCCCTCCAATAATTTAGTTTTACTGTCAAATACATATTCACGTCTGTTATCAGATGCATCAATCGATTTATTCAGCAGATAATCATTCAGGAAATTTCCTTCAGCCCTGGAAGTAATCATAAGATAAGTTTTGCCACCAGCTTCCTTTTCAGAAATCCGGGAATTCTTAGCTTTTGCAGCTTCCTCTTCCATACTTAAAATATTCCTGGGATCTAAAAGTATATGAAACCATTCTGCCATTCCGCTACCCAATCCTGTTTTGATGGCATTTTTAACTTCTGGCATCCATAAATACTGGGCAACACCATCATTCAACACTGTTCTGCTGCTTTTCTCCACCTTCCATTTTGCCGGGGTATCAAAGGATTTGGTAATCGTATGGGCTACCATTGGATAATCTTTCCCTATCAATGCAAAATTATCATGTGTATCTGTTCTTACACTGAAATGAATAATCATACTATGTATCTGGTCAGATGCCAGTATAGATTTTTCCAGGAAGGAAACCGCTGCTTTGGCTTCACTGGAAGATCCATTCCTTCCAATAAACGGCATAATCAATAAAATAGTGGCAATTACCGCGGCAATGGATACTATTCGTTTAAAAGAAACAGGCAGGTTAATAAGCCTGAATTTATCATTTTTCATCTTTTTTTCTTCTTTAATAAGGTGATCTAAAATTTGCTGCTTCAATAATAATGGAGCATTGATAGTTTCAGCTGGCTGAAGAAAAGAAAAAACTGACTTCATTTCATCAAATGCTGCTGTACAATCATCACAGCCGGCCAAATGATGTTTTATTTCCTGCTGTATTTTACTTTCGGACTGGTCATCAAATAACTGATACATTTCCGCTTTACAATCTTTACAGGTCATATATAATTTCTTTTGGATGAAGAATGTTTTTTAATTTGTCAATACCATACTTAAACCTGGATTTTACAGTGGTCACCGGTTGAGACAGCAACACTGCGATTTCTGTAAAATTCAAATGATCCAATACCCTCAACCTGATAATTTCAGCCTGTTCCTCCGGAAGATGTTGTAACAGGCTTTCTATCCGGTTGTACTCTTCTTTCAACAATAAAGGCCAGGAAGCATCTTTTACCTGCAGGGTTGTAGAATCTTCAATTTTTTCCACCGATTCAAAATGATATTTTCCTTTCCTTTGAAAATCAGTACAGGCATTAGCTATAGATCTGAACAGGTAATGTTTAATATTCTTTACAGGAGCCTGCTGTCTTTGGCTTCTGTAAAGTTTTACAAAAACATCCTGTACCAAATCTTCCGAATCTGCAACAGATCCTGTTCTGAAGAATGCAAACCTGAATAACTGATCCTGATATTCAGTGATGCATTGCTCCAGTTCTTTGAATCTTTTACTTTCGTCGTTTACTGCCATTATTACTGTTTAAAGCATTTATCATACTTAAAGACGTATTAAGTTATAAAAAAGACTTAACCACACCCATAAATAATAATTTATTTTAAATCAGTCATCCTATTAATAAAAAAGGAAGCTGCTTTAAATGCAGCTTCCTCAAAAGAGTTTAACCTTAATTTATCGGAGTATTCCTTAGAACAACAATCTCTTTAATTAACCCTTAAATTTCTCGATTGCTATTATTTACTCCATTCCGCAATAGATTTTTCATTCATCCGCACATAATCCTGATTATTTGCTTTTTGAGCCAGTTCAATAGATTTTTTGGCCTGAATAATAGCTCCCTTATTATCACCAGATCTGGCCAGAATCAATGATTTTAACCAGGTATTTCCATAAGTTTCTCCGCCCTTAGCAATGCCTTTATTCACAAAATCCAATGCTGCAGCATTATCTTTCTGCGTATCATAATAATAACGGGCCATGGTATTATATTCCCCGGCTGACACGCCTTCCAGTTTCTGTTTAATCTGATTCATTACCTTACTATCCACGTCATTAGTCATCGGAATTTTAATCAGGGTATTTTCCCAAATCAGTTCCAGATCACAGCTGTTCATCGTTATATTGTTGGCATCAATGGTAAAAAATTCAGTAAACTGGTTTGTCTTTTCTGGTTTTACCTTTATGTTTATTACATTATCTTCAGGCTTGTAATTCGTATAACTTACCAATGGGTTCTTATTAAATATTATATCCCAGCTATCTGCATGGGGTATGGTTAAAATAATATATGTTCCTTTGGCCAATCCAACTCCTGCTAAGGTAATGGAATCAGTAGTGGTAAACCTGGTAGGTTCATTAGCTCCTGTACGCCATAACTGTCCATAAGGCAAAAAACCACCAAATATTTTCCTTCCTTTTACACCTGGCCTGCTGTATTCCACTTTTATTTCAGTAAACCCAAACTTTTGGGTAAAAGAAGCACCAGGACTGGGTGCGGGAGTTACAATCTGTGCTAAAGCAGCTACAGATAATAAAAAAACACAACTAACTGTAATGACTATTTTTTTCATACTTACTTTTTTTGTTTTTTAAAGAACCATTTTTTAGGAGGATGTATATGGTCTTCAAACCGCTCATGCGTAATATCATACTCCAATTCCGGATCTATATTTTCAGACTCTACTTTTCTTGCTTTTTCCATTAATTCTTCATGATGGTCGGTCAGCCATTTCAATTCTTTCTTGCCATAAGAGAAACGGGTAAGTAAAACAAACAAAACAGGAACCACAAAAATAGCCATGGTAGAAGAGGCAATCATTCCCCCCATTACTGTAATACCAATTGTTTTTCTGGCAACTGCACCGGCACCAGTTGCCAATACCAGTGGTAATACCCCTAAAATAAATGACATGGAAGTCATAATAATGGGCCTGAAACGCAATTTAACAGCCTTTAAAGTGGACCTTACCAGCCCTTCACCCCTATCTACCCTTATTTTGGCATATTCCACAATCAGGATAGCATTTTTTGAGGAAAGGCCAATTAATGTAATCAACCCTATTTGTGCATACACATTATTGGTCAATAATGGAATACAGGTTAACGCCAATATGGCCCCAAAAGCACTCACAGGCACAGCCAGTAATACCGAAAATGGTACTGACCAGCTTTCATATAAAGCTGCCAGGAAAAGAAATACAAAGGATATAGAAAAAAGGAAGATATAAATAGTAGTGGAACCTGCCCTTATTTCCTCATAACTTAACCCTGAAAACTCATAAGTATAACCTGGTGGTAATACCTTGGCTGCTGTTGCTTTTAAAGCGGCTATTCCTTCTCCGGTACTATATCCGGGCGGTGTTGATCCATCAACTTCTGCTGATCTGAATATGTTAAAATGTGCAATTAAAGGGGCTGTTTCAGTAGGTTCATATTTAATCAGTGTACTCAGTGGCAGCATTGTACCTGCCTGATTACGGACATAAAACTTATCCATGTCAGTAATCATCGCACGGAAGCTTGTATCTGCCTGAACCACCACATGGAATGTACGGTTATATAAAGTAAAATTATTTACAAACAGGCTACCCATAAACGCCTGCATGGTATTAAATACATCAGATACACTAACTCCCAGTTTCAGGCATTTTTCCCGGTCAACTGTCAGGTTATAAGTTGGTGTATGTGCCGAATAATAACTGAAAGCAGTAGAAGTTGCCGGGTTTTTACGGGCTTCTGCTACAAATTTTTTCACCACATTTTCAAACTGATGCACATTATCACTGGTATTTCCCTGTTGTATCTGCATGGAAAACCCTGCTGAAGTTCCAATCCCTCGAATAGAAGGTGGCGGTATCACCACTACATTCGCATTTTTAATGCCGGCTGCTGCTATACGTTTCTTTAATACTGTAAGTAATCCTGGAATTTGGGTATCCGGATCCTGTCTTTGAACCCATGGTTTCAGCATTACAAACAGAGACCCGTTATTAGAATTACTGCCTCCGTTCAGAATATTAAATCCGGAAATTGCTGAAAAGTGCCCAACACCAGGAGTAGTTCCAATTATCTGCATTAGTTTTTTCATTACTTCTACCGACTGGGTAGTGGAGGATGACTCTGCCAGTTGGTATGTAACATATAATCGGCCATCATCTTCAGAAGGTATAAAGCCCGAAGGTTTACTTTTAAACATCAAATAAGTTCCAATACAAATACAAACTAGAATTATCACTACATACCTTGCGCCTACAATCGAACGTTTTACCCCTTTTGCATAACTGATATTAAATCTATCAAAGCCTTTATTGAAATGATAAAAGAATTTATCTAAATATTTTGAGTTCTTATTTACTGTTGTAGGCTTTAATAATAAAGTACAAAGTGCAGGTGTTAATGATAGGGCAATAAATGCGGATAGCATTACAGATATGGCAATAGTAATTGCGAATTGCTGATACAGCCTTCCAACTATCCCCGGAATAAAGCCAACAGGAACAAATACCGCTGCCAGTATCAGGGCAATCGCCACAACAGGTGCTGAAATATCTTTCATAGCAACATAGGTTGCTTCTTTAGCTGACATGCCATAAGTGTCAATATTATGCTGCACAGCCTCTACCACAATAATGGCATCATCCACCACAATGCCAATTGCAAGGACAAAACCAAACATGGTTAAGGTATTGATCGTAAATCCAAGAGGTATAAAAAAGCAAAATGTAGCCAGTATAGATACAGGTATGGCTAATATCGGTATCAGTGTGGATCTCCAGTTCTGTAAAAATAAAAAAACCACCATGGCCACCAGGCTCAATGCTTTCATTAAGGTATTCATCACTTCATTCATCGAAACCTTGATAATGGTAATGGACTCAAAAGGAACAATATAATCCAGATCTGCCGGAAAGGACTTTTTAAGTTTGTCCATTTCAGCATATATATTATTGGCGGTTTCCAGTGCATTACTCCCGGGTGCCTGATAAATCATAAGTACAGAAGTCCGTTTTCCGTCTACAAATGAATTACTGGAAAAAGTAAATTTTCCCAGTTCTACTCTGGCTATATCTTTCAGATAAATTAGTTCTCCGGTCTTGGGATTGGTCTTAACAATAATCTTTTCATATTCTTCAGCCTTGGTCAGCTGACCGTTTACCAGTACACTCAATTCATTGGTCTGACTGGCATCCTGTGGCGGTGCGCCAATACTACCGGCAGCAACATAAACATTCTGGGCAGTTAATGCAGCGGTCACATCCTGTGGGGTTAATCCATAGGAAGCCATCTTATCCGGTTTCATCCAGATACGCATACTGAAATTATCTGTTCGGGCTGAAATATCCCCAACTCCGGGAACACGGAGTAATGCATCCTCTATGAACTTAACAGTATAATTATCAAGAAAAGTAATATTATGGGTAGCTTTCGGGGAAAATATAGCCACCTGCATCAACATACTCGGATTACGGGCACGCACAGTAAGCCCCAGTTTACTTACCACCGATGGTAATAAAGGGGCTGCAATACCAACCCTGTTCTGTACATTCAAAGCAGCTATATGCACATTGGTACCAATATTAAAGGTAATACTGATATTCATCCCACCAGTATTGGTATTGGTACTTTGCATATATTCCATACCCGGTGTACCATTTACTTGTTCTTCAATAGGTATGGCCACCGTTTGTTCCACTGTTTGGGCATCTGCCCCGGTATAGGAACCGTTTATCGAAACCGAGGGAGGGGAAATATTAGGGTACTGGTCAACAGCCAGATTAAAAATGCAGAGTGTACCTGAAATCATTAATACAATTGATATAACGATTGCAGTTACGGGTCTTTTTATAAATGTATTCGCAATCATACCTTATATGCCCTGTTGTTGACTGGCCAGATTAGCCTGATGTAATTCTTTTGATTTCTCTATTTCAAATTCCAGTTGCGGGTCAATATCATCTTTTTCAACTTTTCTGGCTTTTTCCATCAATTCTTCATGATGTTCCAGTAACCAGTCTAACTTGGCTTTGCCATAAGATAAACGGGTGATGACCACAAACAGCACAGGTACAATAAAGATGGCCAGGGTAGATGCTGCCAGCATTCCACCCAGCACGGTTAAACCTATTGTCCTTCTCGCTACAGCGCCAGCTCCTGTTGCCAAAACCAATGGCAATACCCCAAGTATAAATGCCATTGAAGTCATGATAATCGGCCTTAAACGCAATCTAACTGCATCCAGTGTAGATGGAATCAGTGCTTCACCCCTGTCTACCCTTACTTTAGCAAATTCCACAATCAGGATGGCATTTTTAGCAGCAAGCCCTATCAATGTAATCAACCCAATCTGGGCATATACATTATTGGTTAAACTGGGAACAAAATACAAGGTAAGAATCGCTCCAAATGCTCCAACCGGCACCGCAAACAGAACAGAAAAAGGAACGGACCAACTTTCATACAAACCTGCAAGAAACAGAAATACGAAAGTGATGGAGAATAAAAAGATATAAATAGTAGTGGAACCAGCACGTATTTCTTCATAACTCAACCCGGAAAATTCATAATCATATCCCTGAGGTAAAACCCTTCCGGCAATCTCTTTTAATGCCTCAATAGCTTCCTGGCTGCTATGCCCTTCTGCTGGTGATCCATCTACTTCTGCTGAACGGAATATGTTGAAATGAGAAATCAAAGGTGCGGTTTCGATAGGTTTATAACTGATAAAAGTTCCCAATGGTACCATCTGGCCTGCACCATTCCGTACATAATATTTATCCATATTGGAGATCATGGAACGGAACATCGTATCAGCCTGCACTACTACATGGAATGTTCGGTTATAGGTCGTAAAATCATTAATATATAAACTACCCATATAAGCTTGAATAGTGGTGAATACATCTCCAATATTCACACCCATTTTTTCACACTTTTCCCTGTCAACCGTTAAATTATAGCTTGGAGTATGAGAGGTATAAAAGCTATAGGCCCTTGCAATCGCAGGGTTTTTATTGGCCTCTGCAATAAACTTATTCAGCACATTTTCAAAAGCATGCACATCATCATTGGTATTGCGTTGTTCAATCTGAAAATTAAAACCAACAGTAGCACCGATACCGGGTATCGGAGACGGTTGAATGACTTCCACATTGGCATTTTTAATCCCGGCATCCCGAATCCGCTGCTGCATCACATGAATAATTCCAGGTACCTGCTGTTCCAGTGTTTTCCTTTCTTCCCAGGGTTTTAACTGCACATAAATGGTTCCGCTATTGGAATTGCTGGCATTGGTAATCACATTCAAACCGGATAATGCTGCATAATGCCCCACACCTGGTGTGGAAGACACTACTTTCATCAGTTTAGACATCACACCAACCGACTGTGCTGTTGCTGATGCCGGTGGTAACTGAAAAGTTACATACAGGTTACCATCATCCTCAGAAGGTATAAAGCCGGATGGCTTTTGCTGAAACAGGAAATAAGCTCCCGCACAAATACAAATCAGCAGAATCACAATATATTTAGCTCCTTTAATACTTTTCTGAACTCCAATAGTATAATTGTAAGTAATCCTTTCAAACCAGTTATTAAACCTGAAAAACAATTTATCAATCCCTTTGGAATCTTTAACTACTGAGGTGGGTTTCAGTAATAAAGTACAAAGTGCAGGTGTTAAGGATAATGCTATAAATGCAGAAATAATCACAGAAATCGCAATGGTGATCGCAAATTGCTGGTATAACCTACCCACAATTCCAGGTATAAATCCTACCGGAACAAATACAGCTGCCAGGATCAGGGCAATGGCAACTACCGGTGCCGAAATATCTTTCATAGCATGATAAGTGGCCTCCTTGGGCGACATTCCCTTTTCATCTATATAGTGTTGCACAGCTTCCACCACAATAATCGCATCATCCACCACAATACCTATTGCCAGTACAAAACCAAACATGGTTAAGGTATTGATGGTAAAACCAAGCGGAATAAAGAAACAAAAAGTACCGAATATCGATACGGGAATAGCCAGTACAGGAATCAGTGTGGATCGGAAGTTCTGTAAAAACAAATACACCACAATCGCTACCAGTGCCAATGTAAGTAATAAGGTATATACCACATCGGCCATGGAAACCTTTACAACTGTAACAGATTCAAAAGGTACTTTATATTCCACATCTGAGGGAAAAGTTTGTCTCAGTAATGCCAGTTCCTTGTAAATACCATTGGCGGTTTCCAATGCATTACTGCCTGGTGCCTGATAGATCAGCAGATAAGATGCCCTGTTGCCATCTACAAAAGAATTACTGGCAAATGTAAATTTCCCCAGTTCCACACGGGCCACATCTTTCAGATAGACCAGTTCACTTTTGGCAGGTACAGTTTTTACAATAATATTCTGAAACTCAGATACTTTACTCAGCCTTCCATTTACCAGGATACCTATTTCGTAAGTCTGGTCTTTTTGTTGCGGAGGCACACCGGCAGAGCCTGCAGCTACTTGCACATTCTGTGCATTCAGCGCTGCAATAACATCCTGTGGTGTTAACCCGTATGCCGCCATTTTATCCGGGTTCATCCAGATACGCATACTGAAATCATCCGTAAATCGGTTAATACTGCCTACTCCCGGTACACGTAACAATGCATCCTGAACAAATATATTGGTGTAATTATCCAGGAAAGTAATATTATGGGTTCCCTTTGGCGCATAGATAGCCACCATCATCAGCATACTTGGGTTTAATGCTCTTACCGTAATCCCCAACCTGCTTGCTACCGAAGGTAACAATGGTGTAGCAATACTCACCCTGTTCTGAACATCCAATGCCGCAATATCAATATTGGTCCCAATATTGAATGTCACATTCATTGACATTAAGCCGTTATTGGTACTGTTGCTTTGCATATATTCCATGCCGGGAGTGCCATTCACCTGTTCTTCAATAGGTGTGGCTACCGTTTGTTCCACCGTCTGAGCATCCGCTCCGGTAAACTGCCCGTTTACCTGTACAATTGGTGGGGTAATATTCGGATACTGGTCAATGGGTAAATTGAATATACATATCGTACCGGTGATCACTAATACAATAGATATCACAATGGCTGTTACCGGCCTTTTAATAAAAGTATTGGCGATCATAGTTTATTCATCATCTAAATAATGTATAAAAATTATATCATCGGGTTAAAATACAAACCATACATTATGCATGTGGTTTATGACCTTCGCTCCCTTCTTTCTTTGTTCCTGTGGAATCTGTTGCTGGTTTGGGGCCGCCTAACTGAACCCTTGAACCATCATGTAAAGATTGTACCCCATCCACTACAATTTTTTCTCCTGCACTGATGCCAGACAATACAATCACATTTCCACCAATGGTTTGTCCCATTTGTATCTTCTTTTGTAAAGCCAGCCATTTCGGGCCTTTATCCTTATGCGCCGTATCCTCGGCAGTATGCTGTACTGCAGCTCCGGGATCACCTGCACGTTCAGGCTTCAAAGTATCTTTTACCACAAACACAAAATATTCTCCCATCTGCTCCAGGATAGCCTTGCCCGGAACAACAATTTGTGGTGCAGATTCCAGGTTATGTACCCTTACATTACAGCTCATTCCAACTTTTAAGACTGATTGTGGATTAGGAAACACCAGGCGAACTTTTATAGCACCTGTCTGTGGATCTACTGCCCTGTCAATGATGGATATTTTCCCAATATGAGGGTATAGCGTATTATCAGGTAATAAGATGGTAAAAAGTGAATCAGGTGCATTTCTCTGATCCTTTTGTAACTTTTCAAAATAAGTCAGCTGCTTTTCATTTACCAGAAAATCCACTGCCATAGGATCGTCTGTAGAAATGGTATTCAGTACAGTAGACCCTACAGAAACCAAATCGCCAATTTTAACCTGACTGAATCCAATGGTCCCGTCAAATGGGGCTGTTATAACTGAGTACACTAAATTAGTACTGGCAGTTTTAAGTGCTTCTTCTGCTGCTTTTACCTGGTTTTTGGCATTTTGTAATGCAATCACAGCATGGTCCAGTAACTGTTTCGCCACTGCATTCTGACTGTTCAGGTACACATAACGGTCTGCATCCTGCTGTGCCTGCTCCAGGTTTCCCTGTGCTACTTTCAAATTGGCTGCTGCTACCTGCTGGGCCTGTTTATATAAACGTTCATCAATAACATATAATTTCTGGCCCTTTCTAACCCGGCTGCCTTCTGTAAAGAAGATACCGGTAATATAACCCTGTACCTGCGGGCGAAGGTCAACCTGACTCAAAGCCTGTGTGGTTGCAGGGAACTTATCATAATAATATACTGTCTGCGAAGTCACTGTCATAATATTTACAGGTACCGGCGGATTTGGAGCAGCTGGTTTAGGAGTACAGGACCAAATAGCCATACTCAATAAAAACAAGCTCAGAATCACTCTATTCATAGAGGCAGTTTATTTAAAACATTAACGATTAGAAGTTATTAAACCCATTGCTTTTTCCAGGTCAATTTTACTTGATAATACCTGGAACAAGGCATTCAGGTATCCGATTTCTGATGTAATCAGATTAGACTCAGCATTCACCACATTCAGATAAGGCACAATTCCCTGACTATATTGCAGGGCCACCACTTTATAAACCCTTTTTGCCATCTGCTCATTATCCCTCATGATGTTCAGGTCATACAAATTACTTTTATAATTGGCCAGTGTGCTGGTATATTGCGCATACACCAATGATTTTAAAGAAGCTTCCTCCCAATCTATAATGTGTTCCTGCAATCTGGACCTTTGTACACTTTTCACCCGTGATAAGCCGGTAAAAATAGGCATCGAAAAACTCAGCCCTATATAGGAATAAGGATAAATACTGTTAAAAAGGCTTCCGAAACTGTTATTCTGTAATTCAGGGAAATAATCAAAAAATGCAGATACAGTAGGTTCATAGGCTCTTTTATAATACCCTGTTAACTGTTGCTGAATTTTCCTGTTATTATATAATTGCTGAAATTCAATCCTGCGCTCATATTGCAATAACTGTGTGGTGTCAAATGCAATTTCCTGCATCATTTTCACTGTATCAAAACTTACATTAAATTCATTTTCAGGGGCAAATCCCATCAATTGTTTTAATACTGCATACTGTGGCCTTACACTTTCAATAGCCTGTTTTAGTTGAGATTTAGAATTATTCAGGGTGATTGTTGCAGATTCATAATCTGTTTCATCCACAATACCTCCAATATACTGATGGTAAGAATCTTTTACATTTTTAGATAACCTGGCTGTATCCTCTTTCAGAACATTAATTTGTTCCAGTGTAAGTAAAAGACTGAAAAAGGATTTGCTCACTGTACTGATAATATTAATCTTCGTACTGTCTGTAATCTGTGTAGCCTGTTTACTGTATAAATCAGCTGTTCGGCCTGCGAGTACCAGAGAAGGGTTGAAAATCGTCTGATTTACGGACAATACCGGTATCAAAGTATTTTTAACACCTGTGGTTACTTTTACAGGTGCACCACCCGGGTTTGCTGTATTATTGGCAAAACTGGTAGGCAACTGTAAATAATGGGTCAGGTTACCACTAAGGTTTACCTGGGGTAAGCGTCCTGACAAATTAATTTCATTGGTCAGACTGGTTATATTTTCATTTAGCTGTGTTTCTTTAAGAACAGGCTGATTAATTAAAGCATAACTGATACATTGATCCAATGTCAGGAAAGGAACAGAATCAGCTTTAGCCTTTACGATCTGCTGTGCATTACCCATAATGCTAAAAACAAAACAGAACAGAACAAGCATCAAAAAGAAAGGGGAAGGATTGTTCTTAATGGGGTTAATGGTGTTTATTTTTAAAACAGTAAGTTTCATGAACTGATTAAAATTAGTATAAGATAAACAAATATTTACCGCCTTCTGGTAAAAGCAGGTAAATAATAGTCTGCAATATAAACAAAGTAATGGTTTTGAATTTTACCGCTCAGGTAATTTTATGCCTTTTCTTTGAATAGCCGCAAAGATGTGATTATTAATACACTACCCGTTTATTTATCGGTAAAACAACATTTATAATCCCTGAAATGATAGTCATTAACAATAAATTCATTTAAAATATGTCAATTTAATTACCCGGTTTATAATACTAGCCTGCTAATAAATCAACAATCAAAGAAGTCCACCCGGTTTGGTGACTGGCTCCCACCCCCCTGCCGTTATCACCATGAAAATATTCGTAAAACAAAATCAGGTCTTCATTTCCGGCTTGCTGATAAAACCAGTTATACTGCCCATGCACCAGCCTTTCCCCTTTTTCTGTTTGTATAAAAATAGACAGGTTTCTTTCCGTTAATTTTTCCGCGGTTTCTTCCAGTGTAATATAATTGCCCGACCTGGCCGGATATTCTACCTTCAGGCTCTCTTTATAGTAACTGCCATATTTCTGAATGGCTTTAATCAGCAGGTAATTAATGGGCATCCATACTGGTCCTCTCCAGTTGGAATTCCCACCAAACAAGCCGGATGTGGAATCTCCCGGATCATAATACACTTCATAGGTTATACCTGCAATAGTAGATCGGAAAGGATTATTCCGGTAATGCCCGGATAAAGCCCTGATGCCTCCTGCAGATAAAAATTCATCTTCATCCAGCATCCTGCTCAATAAAGCCACCAGCTTCTCCTGGTCTATTAAGGATAACAATATCTGCTCGTCATCACTGGTTTCTTTTACTGGTGTATACCGGTTGAATTTTTCTAAATACTGGTGCAACCATTCCACCCGCTTTTTAAAGTCAGGAAGTTTTATTAATTGTTCTTTTTGAATAACAGAAACAGCAAACAATGGGGTTAATCCTACAATGGATCTTAATTTTAAGGCAAAGGGTGCTGTACCCTGCAGGTTCAGTAAATCATAATAAAAACGATCCTCTATGTCCCACAACCCAAAATCATTCAAAGCTTCTGCAATTAATACAAAATGTTCATAAAACTTAGTGGCAGAATCTTCAAAAGCAGGATCCGTAACTGCTATCTCAATGGCCATATCCATGAGGTTCAATGCATACATGGCCATCCAGCTGGTTCCATCCGTTTGTTCCAATGCTATTTCCCCGGGTAATTGGGTACTTCGGTTAAATACGCCAATATTATCCAACCCCAGAAAACCACCTTCAAATACATTATTGCCGGTGGCATCTTTCCGGTTGGCCCACCAGGTAAAATTGATAATCAGTTTATGAAATATTTTTTTCAGGAACAGGATATCCCCCACCCCTTTTCTGTCTTTCTCCACCTGGTATACCCGCAAAGCTGCAAAAGCCTGTACCGGCGGGTTTACATCACTAAAATCCCATTCATAGGCAGGTATTTGCCCATCTGCATCCATATACCATTCCCGGGTAAGTATTATCAGCTGGTTCTTTGCAAATACAGGATCAATATGCGCCATGGCAATACAATGAAAAGCCAGGTCCCAGGCCGCATACCAGGGGTATTCCCATTTATCCGGCATAATAATCACATCCTGATTTTTCAGGCTCTTCCAGTTACTGTTCCTCCCCCGTAAACGTGCAGAACCTGGTTCTTCGCCGGCTAACCAGGCTTCCACATCATAATGGTAATATTGTTTGCTCCATAATAATCCTGCAAATGCTGTTCTTTGTACCATCAACGTATGGGTATCTGTTCCTTCCTTAACCACCGCCTTATAAAAATCATCCGCTTCTTTTTTCCGCTGTTCAAAAAACTGTTCAAATCCAGCATTAAATGGGGTGTTGGTTTTCTCTTTTGATAACCTTAAATAGAAATTTACTGTTTCCCCGCCACCTATATTCTTCCTGTATACGGGTGCAGCTTTGGTTCCAATTTTTCTATCTGTTAAAAGGCCAGTATTTTTCTGATGGATCACAGCATCATGAAACGCATCTTTTACAAAACAATCTTTATTATGCAGCCCGAATAACTTCTCCGTATTGCTTTCATTTTCTGTAAAAAAGACCTCCGTATCTGCATCTGTATGCTGAAAATAAAAATAATACTCCCCTAATTTTTCATGGCTGCATTGCAATGTCTGTTGGTCAATATACCTGATCTGCGGCTTGGTACTTACGCCACCATACTGCCACTGGTTTCTGAACCAAATGGTAGGTAACAATACAATGGGGGCGGCTACTGTATTCCTATTATGTATACTGATCTTAATATACAAATCTTCACTGTCTGCTTTGGCATATTCCACCACCACATCAAAATAAGCGTTGTCTTTAAATACGGCCGTATCCAGTATTTCATATTCCGGGTCCAGCTTAGACCGGTTCCTGTTAACCTTTACCAGCTCTTCATACGGAAATGCCTGCTGCGGATATTTGTACAGGTATTTCATATAATAATGCGTGGGCAGGTTATCCAGATAATAATACAGTTCTTTTACATCCTCCCCATGGTTACCTTCTCCATTGGTTAAACCAAATAAGCGTTCTTTAAGAATAGGGTCCTGACCGTTCCATAAAGCAATGGCAAAACACAGGTTCTGCCCATAATCAGAAATACCGGCCAGTCCGTCTTCTCCCCAGCGGTATACACGGCTTCTCGACTGGTCGTGCGAAAAATAATTCCACGCATCCCCATTGGTACTATAGTCTTCCCTAACGGTACCCCATTGGCGCTCACTCAGGTAAGGCCCCCATAATTCCAGGGGAACAGCTTTGGCAGCATTTGCATCCAGCCTTTGCTGTTCTGCAGTGTCTGATAATTGGCTCATGTAATACAAAACTTTAAAACGTATAATTTATCCATTGGTACTGAATCCGGGGTATAAAGTCATGCCCCCATCCATAAATACAGTAGTACCAGTAATATAATCCGATTCATCACTGGCCAGCCAGGCTGCCAGCTGTCCGATATCTTCAGTTTGCCCGATTCTTCCATAAGGTATCAGGGTTAGTAATTTATCCAGTGCTTCAGGTGTTTCCCATGCAGAACGATTAATAGGCGTTTGAATAGCACCCGGCCCAATACTGTTTACCCTTATTTTTTTGGGTGCCAGTTCCTGTGCCATACTTTTCATCAGCATCATAATCCCTCCCTTGGAAGTGGCATAATTCACATGCCCGCCCCAGGGTATCACTTCATGCACGCTGCTCACACATATAATTTTACCCGCTGCCTTACTTACTTCAGGTTTTATTCCCCTTCTTAAAAATTCCCTTACTGCTTCCCTGGCACATAGAAACTGCCCGGTTAAATTAATATTCAATACCAACTGCCAGTCGGCCAGCGTCATATCCTGAAAAGGAGAATCCTTCTGTAATCCGGCATTATTCACCAGTATATCAATGGTTCCAAAAGCCTTGTACATATCCTGAAACATCTGCTGCACCTGCGTTTCATTGCTTACATCTGCCTGTAAAGCAATGGCATTACCTCCAGCAGCTTTAATTTCATCCACCACTTCCAGAGCGGTCTCTGGCCTGGTTACATAGTTTACCACTACATTGGCACCTTCTGCCCCTAAACAAAGGGCAATTCCTTTTCCAATACCACTATTGGCTCCTGTTACCAGGGCCGACTGGCCTTTTAATTTCAGATTCATGCGATAATTATTTTTTTCTTTGGTAATTGCTTTTGTAAAAGCGATGATTGATTGCTGTAAAATAAAGGATATAAATGTATATTTTAATAAAACTGGTGCTTCCTTTTTTCAGATAAACATATTTTCCCGGAATTGACAGAGTTTCTATATATTTAACTATAATGATTGTATTGCCCTAACTAATTTAATCAAAACCAATATGGCAATACGTGTAGCTATTAAACACAAGACCACTTATCATTACGACAGGCCTGTTTCCTTATCGCCACATGTTTTCAGATTAAGGCCGGCTGTACATTCCAGAACGCCTATCGAAGCATATTCCTTTAAAATCACCCCAAAAGATCACTTTATCAACTGGCAGCAGGACCCCTTTGGTAATTACCAGGCCCGGGTGGTTTTTCCTGAAAAAACCACCGAACTCTGCCTGGATGTGGAAGTAATAGCCAGATTGGAAGTCATCAACCCATTTGATTTTTTTGTGGAGGAATATGCCGAAAACTTTCCATTTACTTATACAGAACAATTACAAAAAGAGCTGGTTCCTTATATGGAAGCAGAACCCACCGGGCCATTATTAGCAGAATGGATGTCTGCAGTGGATATCAGTGAAAAGCGAATCGTGGATTTTCTGGTTTATATCAATTATAAATTGCACAAGGATATTGCCTATACCATCCGTATGGAACCGGGTGTTCAGACCCCTGAGGAAACCCTTGGCCGTGCCCTGGGTTCCTGCCGTGATTCAGCCTGGTTACTGGTACAGGTATTACGAAAACTGGGACTTGCAGCACGTTTTGTATCCGGTTACCTGGTTCAGCTTACTGCTGATATCAAATCACTGGACGGCCCTTCCGGTCCGGAAGCTGATTTTACAGATTTACATGCATGGACAGAAGTCTATATCCCTGGTGCCGGTTGGATCGGATTAGACCCTACCTCCGGCCTCTTTGCCGGTGAAGGGCATATTCCCCTGGCCTGTACCCCGCATTATTCCAGTGCTGCACCTGTGGTGGGTGCCAGCGATAAAGCAGAAGTTACTTTTGAATTTGACAATTCCGTTACCCGGATTCATGAAGATCCCCGTGTTACCAAACCTTTTTCAGCAGAAGCCTGGGCTACTATTGAAGCATTGGGGTATAAAATAGACCAGGACCTGGAACAGGGTGATGTCAGGATGACCATGGGCGGTGAACCTACTTTTGTTTCTATTGATGATATGGAATCTGCCCAATGGAATACCGCCGCAGATGGTAAGGAAAAAAGGGTCTTATCCCATGAACTGATTTTCCGTTTAAGGGAACAGTTCGGGCCGGAAGGCATGATTCATTACGGACAGGGCAAATGGTATCCCGGTGAACCCCTGCCCCGCTGGCAATATGGTTTATACTGGCGTAAGGACGGGTACCCGGTATGGCGCAACCTGTACCTGATTGCACATGAAAAAACTACCCATGAATATACGGCCGAAGATGCTAAATTATTCATTGAAGAACTGGCTAAACGACTGGCTTTAAGTACAGAGAATATCAGTCCGGCTTATGAAGATGCTTTCTTCTTTTTATGGACCGAAGGCAAAACGCCTGTTAATATGGATCCCCTGAAAGCCAACCTGAAAGACAGTATTGAACGCCGTACCCTTGCTCAGCAGCTGGATAAAGGTTTGCATACCCCGGCCGGTTATGTATTGCCCATTCAGTGGAATTTCTGGAACAATAAGTGGCTGAGCAATAAATGGATCTTTAAACGCGATTATCTCTTTCTGATGCCGGGTAATTCCCCCATCGGATTACGTTTACCCCTGGAATCCCTGCCGGTACAGTCCAAAGCCTCCCTGCCCCAGGAACAGGAAGTGGAACGCAGCCAGTTTGAAGAATTACTGCCACTGGCTCATTTCCACGAAAGTATTGTGGAACGGTATGGTAAAGTGTACGAACACCCTGCCCCTCCTAAATTCCAATACAAATCAGATATTCCTGAAGCAATAAAAGAAGATAAAAACAAAAAGACTGAGCCCGAAAAAGAAAAAGAACCGGAGAATATCCTTTTTGATGTAAAAACTATTAAAACCGCACTTTGTGTGGAACCAAGGGATGGATTCCTCTATATTTTTATTCCGCCCATGGAATACCTGGAACATTACCTGGATATTATTGCCTCTATCGAAGCCACGGCTTTGCAACTGAATATACCAGTAAGGATTGAAGGGTATGAAGCACCCAGGGATTACCGGATGGAGCGGCTGGTGGTTTCACCCGATCCTGGTGTAATTGAAGTGAATATCCATCCTTCTAAAACCTGGAAAGAATTACTGGAACATACCAATACACTGTACGAACAGGCTTATCTGTCCAGATTGGGAACCGAGAAATTCATGCTGGATGGCCGCCATACCGGAACAGGTGGTGGTAACCATATTACCATTGGAGGAGCAACACCAGCTGATAGTCCGCTTTTGAGGCGGCCCGACCTTCTCCGGAGTTTAATAACTTTCTGGCAACACCATCCGGGATTGTCCTACTTATTTTCCGGATCCTTTATCGGCCCTACCAGTCAGGCTCCCCGCATAGATGAAGGCAGGGATGAGAAACTCTATGAAATGGAAATTGCCTTTGCCCAGATACCGGAACCCAATGAAGGCTATGTTCCGTTCTGGTTAACAGACCGTATTTTCCGTCACCTTTTAACCGATATCACTGGCAATACCCACCGTTCAGAATTCTGTATTGATAAATTATATTCACCGGATACTTCTTCCGGTAGGTTGGGTATCCTTGAATTCCGTGCCTTTGATATGCCGCCGCATAAGCATATGAGTCTATTACAAATGCTCCTGCTGCGTGGATTAATTGCTGCATTCTGGAAAAAGCCCTATACCCATAAACTGGTAAGATGGGGTACCCAATTGCACGATAAATTTCTACTGCCCCATTATGTGCAGGAAGACCTGAAAGAAGTGGTGCAGTTTTTAAATGATGCCGGCTATCCATTCCAGTTCAGCTGGTTCAATACATTCTTCGAATTCCGCTTCCCGCATTATGGTACCATTAAACTACAGGGGATAGACCTGGAAGTAAGAATGGGTATTGAGCCCTGGAATGTACTGGGAGAAGAAATGAGCAGTACCGGGACAGCCCGGTTTGTGGATTCTTCCCTGGAAAAAGTACAGGTGCATGTTAAAAATTTCAATGCTGACCGTTATGTATTGCTCTGTAACGGGCACCGGGTTCCATTAAAAGAAACAGCAATTAAAGGGGAATATGTAAGCGGTATCCGCTACCGTGCCTGGCAGCCACCATCCGCATTGCATCCTACCATCGGTGTAGACGCTCCTTTAGTGCTGGATATTGTGGATAGCTGGAACAGTCGCAGTATTGGCGGATGTACCTATCATGTGGCCCATCCGGGTGGCAGGAGTTATGATACCTTCCCGATTAACAGTTATGAAGCCGAAAGCCGCCGTATCAGCCGTTTCTGGGACCATGGGCATACGCAGGAAACCATGGTACAAAGGCTGTCTTTTACGGTAGTGGAACATTTTATCACGCAGGACCGTTTGCCTTATATTCTGATCGATCCGCCGGAACCGGAAGTAAATCCCGACTATCCTTTTACGCTGGATATGCGGCAATACTGGTCCAAGAAAAAGAAATAACCAGATATATCTACCAATAGCTGAATGTTTATAAAACGATCAGCTATTGGTTCTTCTGACATCTACTGAAACTTTCAGTTCATGCGGGCCACTGCTCAAAATCACTCCCTTCAGGGGTGTTACATCTGCATAATCCCTTCCCCAGCCAATACAAATATGCTGTTCATTGGGTATCATATTGTTGGTGGGATCAAATTCCAGCCACCCGCTTCCGGGTATATACACAGCAAACCAGGCATGGGATGCATCTACCCCATATAATTTTGCCTGCCCTGCAGGCGGCATGGTTTCAATATAACCACTCATATACCGGGCAGGTAATCCCATAGAACGTATACAGGCAATAGCCAGATGCGCAAAATCCTGACAAACCCCTTTACGTGCCAGCATTACTTCTTTCAAAGGGGTGGCTACCGTAGTAAAGCCCTGGGTAAAATCAAAATCGGTATAAATACGTTGCATCAGTTCTTTCACTGCACTATACATGGGCCGCCCTGCCGTAAAGGAAACCCGGGCATAATCCTGTATTTCTTTTGTACTGCCTGTAAACCCGGTTTCGTAGCTATATTGCCGCACTTCAATATTGGCAGCACCCGGTTCCTGTATTAAAGCACGGACTGCTTCCCAGGCAATATCTGAGGGAATGTTTTGGAAAGTAGGGGTATTTTTTTCCAAAACAGACTGTACCGTTACACTCAATCGTTTATGCTCTTTCTGAATGGCAAAATACAGCACCGTATTACCAAAAAAATCAGTATAGGATTGCAGTAAATCTGGCTGCGGATCAATGGATATATTGGTTTCCTTACACAACTGGCCTTCTGTATTTCTGGGTAACAGCATCGCAATATTATGGCAAAGGCTTACCGGTTGAAAATAGTCGTATACTGTGCTATGCGTAATCCTGTATTCCATCTTATCTGAAAAGCTGCTGCTGTGCCTGTGCATGTTTAAAATAGGTTTTGGATACTGCATCAGAAATGCCATACAAAAACTGGTTCATCTCATTCAGGAAATATTCCAGGTTCCGGTAACGCTGAGACCCTTCATCTAAAACTGAAAGTTCACCTTTATCTGCCCTATACAATAAACCAGTTGCCTCATAAGCCAGCCGGTCATGTTCTGCCATTATATTTTTATCCGGTTGTAACCTTGGTAATCGGGATAAATAATTTTTCAGTTTCTCTGTCAGGTATAGTAAAGAACGGGGATTATGTTCGTCAAACAGCATCAGGTCCAGCACCAGTGGCATTTGCAGGTGTGCCCGGTATTTAAAGCGGTAATTCACCAGGCTTTCACTGGCCGTTAGCACCGTTTCCTGTAAAATATGTTCCACCGTATCCTCCTGTTTTTTTATCATTGTAACACGTAACATGGAAATCAGCAGGAGGCTTTGTTCTGTTTTCCTCCCCGCATCCAGTAAATTCCAACCCTGATCACGGGAGATACTCTCCCGGTTTAAACTGATAAAAGCCATCATAAAAGTAATCAGATGGTCTACCGCACTGATCATTTTATAATGCCCCCGGTGTTTGGCTGCAGCAGCTTGCTGCCAGGCTTCCTCCATTTCACGGAGTACCCGCCAGGTGTCGGTGGACCAGTAATCACGCACCGCATGTACCGCACGGATAAAGCCGTTCAGGTTATAGGCCAGGCTGCCACTTCGTTGATGATTGTATAAAATATCTGACAATTCATGCCAGGGGTCACTGATCATTTTTTCCCCCTCTCCGGTAAAACCGGGATAAGTACAGGTATAGGCAGTCAATGCTGGTAACAGGCAGTTTTTCAGGCTCTGGTCATTATCCAGAAAAGCCTTATTGGCATCTTCCACATATTGCAGAATGGTACGCTGAAAACGGGCATTGCCCAGCACCCTTTCTGCATAGCGGCCCACCCAGAACAGGTTTTCAGCAGTTCTGCTCGGCAGCATATTGCTTTGATATACCTGATTGTCTGCAGTAAAATGATCCTGCTCCCTTTTAATATTCAGCATATTGCTGTCCTCTCCCGATAATACCCAGGTATCCTTACTAAACCCACCCATCTGGTTAGAAATCACCATATTCGTTTTATCCAGTGAAGTACGGGTTAGCCCCCCCTCCATTACCGTAAAACCATTTGAACTGCTCACCGCAAAACTGCGGAATAAAGCGTGACTGGCTTCTGCCCGTCCATTCACCCAGGCAGGGGTGGTGGAAAAATCAACTTTTTCCTGTGCCACATATAAATGGGGTTGTGCTTTAATACGTTGCTGCAATTCTTCCAACTGCTGATGGTCCAGCAAAGTAGCATCCACTGATGTCCTTGTGGCAGACTCCCTGAATATCCTTTTAATTACCAATGATGACAGGTTCTTCAAAACATAGTCCAGCTCTTTCGGCTGCCCGCACCACCAGGAAGCGATGGTGGGCAATATTAAAGGTGCATGTAAAAAGTATTGCGCAATAGCCGGTAAAAAAGGAATCAAACCCGGGTTCTCCACCACACTGCTGCCCAGTGGATTGGCAATACTTACATTTCCACTTCTTACTGCCTGCAACAGTCCCGGTACACCCAGTTGCGAATCCTCTTTCAGTTCCAACGGATCACAATAAATATCATCCACCCTCCGTACAATCACATCCACTTTTTCCAGTCCCCCCAGTGTTTTCAGCCAAACAAAATTATCCTTCACCATCAGGTCATCCCCCTGTACCAGCGTAAAGCCCAGATGAGAAGCCAGAAAAGAATGTTCAAAATAGGTTTCATTGGTCTGTCCGGGTGTAAGGATCACAATCCTTGGCTGAGTGTGCTGATCCGGTGCCATGGCCATCAGTGCCTCCCGCATGGCATTATAATAAGGCGATAGCCTTTTTACTTTTAACCCGTTAAACAGTTCCGGAACAATACGTGCCATAGCCATCCGGTTCTCCATGGCATAGCCGGAACCTGATGGAGCCTGGGTACGGTCGTTCAGTATCCAGATACTCCCATCTTTACTGCGCGCCATATCCGCTGAGTAGATGGTCAGGTAATGAAAGCCTTTTTGCTGAATCCCGCAGCATTCCCTTAAAAACCCGGGATGGCAGTAGATGACTTCCATCGGCAGAATCCCGGCTTTAATCAGCTGCTGCTCCCCGTAAATATCTTTCAGGATCAGGTCAAATAAATGCGCCCTTTGTGCCAGTCCTTTCTGAATCAGCTGCCAGTCGTCCTGCTCAATCAGAAAAGGAATCAGGTCCAGGTTCCAGGTACGGTTCAATCCAAGTGGGTCACCATAAATATTATAGGTTACCCCATTCTCTTTCAGATACCGCATCATATCCTGGCAACGGTTGCTGATCTCTTCATTCCCCAGCTGGTTAAATGATTGAAAAAATGTTTTCCAGAAAGGAATCAGGTGATGATCATCCCCAAACAGTGCTTCCGGAAAAATATCCCCGTTAAAATGATCTTTCAATAAAACAGTTTGTTGGTTTTTAAAAAACATGTATTCATTTTAAAGCACACGGCTCCGGTACCTTTTTTTAAAAATAGCAAAATAAACGGAACTGCCCGCCTATTCAGCAGATTTAAATAAAGGAAACGTATTTCCAATCAAATCTCGTTTGGTTAACATTCATCAATACCAGCTATTCAATACTGAAAATTGCAACCGATGTCAAAGAACTCCTCATACACACATTTCAATAGCCTGCACCCTCATTTTACCCCTTCTGAAAGAGGTATTTCAAGAGTGCTAATTTACGAAAATATTCACAAAAAATGATCTAATTTTTAATATTTATTTTATAATTATATCACTACCAAAGCGTGAATTATGTAACTTTTTTCCACAGTTAAATAACAACTACCTGTTCATAAGCTTGAAACTTTGCATACACTTTAATAAACCAGGCGCACCCCTTAAAAGCTGCATAAAAGAGGGCTCATTAAAAAATAAAAAACATGCTCACTAAAACAAAATACCACCCAATAGTAGAGGAATTGGTGACCCTGATTCATAACAATAATTGGACAGTTAGTTTTGAAAAAGCAATAAAAAAAGCGAATAGCCAAAATGTACCCCTTTTAGAAAGTATCAAAAATCTTGATCAATACCTTTCCTGGATCAATGATCTCCTTTACTGGGTTCCTTTTGAAAATCATTCGGGTGAAAATATCGACAATCATCTCAGCGCATTTTATTTTATTGCGGACCAGGAATCTGTTTTTCAACTGCAGAATAAAGTAATGCCGTACAATGAAGCACTGCCGCTTACCCCTTTTTCTCAATGGATGGTTAATTATGCCAATGCGCTGGGAGCATTCCTGGATACGCCTGAATCATTAACACCGGAATCAGAACAGACTTTATTCGATTCCCCTGTTTACAACATGAAAGAATATTCCCGGCCCCGTGGCGGATGGCACTCCTTTAACCAGATTTTTGCCCGGCATTTTAAACCCGGATTCCGCCCTGTTGCAGCAATAGCTGACCAAACGATTATAGTATCACCGGCAGATGCAACTTTTGCCGGCCAATGGGAAATCAGAAAAGATGCTGATGTTACCGTCAAAAACCTGAACTGGAAAATAAGTGAACTGATGGAAGGCAGCCCTTACAAAGATCGTTTTGATGGTGGTATTTTCATGCATTCCTATCTTAGTCCAACAGACTACCATCGTCAACATGCCCCGGTTGCCGGAAAGGTCCTGGAAGCAAGGGTTATAGAAGGGCAGGTGTATATGGAAGTGGAAACCAAACCGTTATCTGAACATCCGGGTAAAAACATGGTAACCTTAAAACGAAACTATGATTCTAAAGACAACCTGGGATACCAGTTTGCACAAACCAGGGGGCTGATTGTATTGGATACTCCTATCGGACTTGTTGCTGTATTACCCATCGGCATGTGCCAGGTGTCTTCGGTTATTCTCACCGCAGAAGTAGGGGTTACTTTACGTAAAGGAGAGGAATTATCTTATTTTCAGTTTGGTGGCTCTGATATTATCATGCTGTTTGAAGCTGCAGCAAATGTTTGTTTTACAGCACAACCTGCCATACATTATAAGATGGGTACCAAACTTGCACAGGCATACCCGGTAATCTAAATGAAAGATGCAAGTTTTATACAGAATTGTGTAACATTTAGTTAGGAATTGGATTTTATTTTGCTCTATAAATTCTTCAATATTTTACTTATGGAAAAACATCAAAAAATTGCAAATGATGTGAAGCAAACTTTTCTTGAACTTGAAAACAATGCCAATATTGCAAAAGATAAAATCAGAATCATCTTAAGGGGCTTATCAAAAGAGGATATGATTGACCAGATTAATGAACTGCACTTATCTGAAAAAAGCCTGAATTTTTTGTGCGAAGGCATTGCTTTGGAATCGGAGGATGATGAAATCTGTGCAGCAGTACAGCAAATTAAAAATGACCTGCAGGAACTTGAAATAAGTCAGGCCACATATGCGCCTGTCATTTATTATCATAACCACTTTCAACAACCTGCACCTTATCTGCATCTTACCTCTGTTTAGCTATTCACCACTTAGAGCCCCTAATGAAAATACTTGACATCAATGTTATCAATGGCCCCAATTATTGGTCGGTCAACAGGCACAAACTGATTATAATGCTGCTGGATCTGGAAGAAATGGAGCAGCAACCTACAGACACCATACCGGGGTTTTTTGACCGGCTTTCAGCCTTTATGCCACATTTATATGATCATCGCTGTTCAGAAGGTAAGCCGGGAGGGTTTTTCCAACGGGTAAAGGATGGCACCTGGATGGGGCATGTAATAGAGCATATTGCTTTAGAATTGCAAACACTTGCGGGTATGGATACAGGCTATGGCCGAACAAGGGAAACCAATGACCCTGGCATTTATAATGTTGTATTTTCTTACCTGGAATCAAAAGCTGGTATTTATACGGCCAATGCTTCGGTAGAGATCGCACAGTCCCTGATTGATGGTAAGCTTTATGACTTAGAGACTGCCATACAGGACCTTCGTGAAATACGTGAAAATGAACGGATGGGACCCAGTACAGGTTCCATTGTGGAAGAAGCCATGAAAAGAAATATACCCTTTATCAGGCTCAACCCTCACTCTCTTGTACAACTGGGCTACGGTATTAACCAGTGCCGCATTCAGGCCACCATTGCCAGTACAACCAGCAGCATTGCAGTAGAGATTGCCTGCAATAAAGAAGAAACCAAAAATTTACTTGAAGCAGCACAGATACCCGTCCCCCGCGGTTGTATCATTCATGATAAACTCGGACTTAAAAATGCCATTAGCCGCTTTGGATATCCCATTGTTACCAAGCCGGTGAATGGTAACCATGGCAAGGGAGTCAATACCAATATCCAAACCTGGGAAGATGCTGTAGCCGGACTATCGGCTGCTATGGAATATGACAGTTCGGTAATCTGTGAAAAGTTTATTACCGGGCTCGATTTCCGGGTACTGGTGATCAATTACAAATTTGTGGCTGCTGCACTGCGCACACCTGCTGCAGTAACAGGAGATGGTGTATTGACCATACAGCAATTGATTAACCTGGTAAATAGCGATCCGCGAAGAGGGTATGGCCATGAAAAAGTACTCACTGCCATCAGTGTGGATAGCTTTACCATGGAAATACTCAGCAAAAAAGAATATACACTGGACACCGTGCTCAATGACAAGGAAGAATTGTGGCTCAAGCCTACAGCCAACCTTAGTACAGGCGGAACGGCCACTGATGTTACAGATTATGTGCATCCCAACAATGTATTCATGTGCGAGCGGATTGCCCGTATTATTGGCCTCAATATTTGTGGTATTGATATACAGGCTACAGACCTTACCACCCCCCTTAACGAGAATAGCGGTGCGGTTCTGGAAGTGAATGCGGCTCCGGGATTTCGTATGCACCTGGCTCCTACTGAGGGCCTCCCGCGTAATGTGGCAGAGCCGGTAATTGACATGCTCTATCCTCCGGGCTCCTCTGCCCGGATACCTATCATAGCTATTTCAGGCACGAATGGTAAAACCACCACTACCAGGCTCATTGCACATATTATCAAACAATTGGGCTATAAAGTGGGTTTCACCACTACTGATGGCGTATATATTCAAAACCAGATGATGATGAAGGGTGATTGTACAGGCCCTGTTTCAGCAAAGTTTGTATTGCGCGATCCCAGCGTTAATTATGCTGTTCTGGAATGTGCCCGTGGAGGCATTCTGCGCGCAGGCCTGGGTTTTAGTAACTGCGATGTGGCGGTAGTAACGAATGTGGCAGAAGACCATATGGGACTGGGTGGTATTGATACCATTGATAAGCTGGCAAGGGTAAAAGCAGTGGCAGCACGAACAGTATTCCCCAACGGATATGCCATACTCAATGCAGATGATAACTACGCATATGATATTCATAAAGACCTGCATTGTAAAGTGGCTTATTTCTCGCTGAATGAACACAATGAGCGCATCAAAAAACATTGTGCCAACGGGGGCATTGCTTCTATATATGAGAATGGTTATGTAACCATACTGAAAGGTACCTGGAAGATACGGGTTGAAAAAGTAGTGAATGTTCCGCTTACATTTTCGGGTATGGCTGAGTTTAATATTGCAAATGTGCTGGCTGCCATACTTGCCACTTATGTGCAGGATTTCAAAATAGAAGATATACGCCAGGCATTGCAAACATTTGTGCCTTCCCCGGCCCTTACACCCGGGCGTATGAATATGTTTCATTTCCGAAATTTTTCGGTCATGATAGACTATGCACACAATACTCATGGTTTTCTGGCAATAGGCAAATTTGTAAAAATGGTGGAGGCATCCGTAAAAGTTGGTATTATAGCGGGTGTGGGCGACCGCCGCGATGAAGACATTATTTCACTTGGCGAAGCTGCGGCCAATATCTTTGACGAGATCATTATCCGCCAGGATAAAAACTTAAGGGGAAGGGATGAGCAGGAAATTATAGATTTATTGATATTAGGAATTTACAAAGTAGACAACCATAAGAAAATAGTGGTCATCATGAAAGAAAGTGAAGCCGTTGATTATGCAATAGAACATGCGGTGAAAGACAGCTTTATTGTAATTACCAGCGATGCAATCTCTGATGTACTGGATCAGGTAAAACAATACAAAGCCATTGAAGATGGTTTAAAAGTGTAAAGGGAAAATGGATTTATTCAAATTTCCGCTCGTCCAGTAAATAACAACTTCCTTCCGCAATAATACTCACCACTAAATTTTCAACAACTATTGGAGTAACGGCATCAACCGCATCAATATTAGTGGTACTTATTTTACTGCCATCAATCAGTACAACCATTCCGGACCCAATACATTCAGCCCGGTTTCCTTCCGAAATAATCAATGCAGTGTCTTCTTCCAAACCAATACCCAGACAAGTGGGATGCAAGGTTACTGCATGCGCTAACCTGGCAAAACGGCCTCTTTTAATAAAATGGGTGTCTACAATAACGTTCCTGATTAAATCAAATCCTTTGGCCATTTTAATATCGCCTTTAAACAATGCCGATCCGATTAACCCACCGGTAATAATGGTTTCAGGCATCACCATGGCACCTGCACTGGTACCGCTTACTATAAAATGTTTATCCGCATAATATTTATCCCTGATAGCTTTTAATAAAGCGGTATTGGCAAGCCGCGAAATCAGCTTTTCCTGGTCCCCTCCTGTAAAAAAAACAGCATGGGCATTTTGAATACGTTTTATGGAAACTGGATTACAGGCATCCGCTTCATTCTCTACTTTAATAAATCCAACCTGTGTAAAACCCGCCTCCTTATAGGATTCTATATACAATGCTTCCATTTTTTCAGGTATAGAAGAGGCAGAAGCAATGATCTCTATAATTTGGTGTGCTCTGGGGATATGCAAAATGAGGGTACCTAAAATTTCAAAATGCGATTTTGATATTTTCTTTTTGTGGATGGTTAAACTCTGGCCTTTTTCTTCTCCTTTATCCTCATGGCCGCCAATGATAAATAATTTTCCTTTAGGGCTCATTGATGTAATTTAATTAGTGCAGTAATACGCTCAAGGCCTCTTTTTACATTTTCTTCTTCAGGCCCAAATGAAAACCGAACATACTGGCTAAATGCAGATGTTTCTTTTTCCCTGCCGGGATGTATGTCAAACAAAGGACCGGGAACTGTAATTACTTTATATTTAAGTGCTTCTTTAAAAAAACGGTCCGCATTGTTTAAAGGCGGAGGCAGCTGGCTGATATCTGCCCATATATAAAAAGTACTGGTTGCATCCGCACTGCAAATCATTCCGTTTGCCCGCAATGACGCCAACATCATATTTTGTTTCCTGCTAAAAACCTCCCGCAGGGCCTTTGTTTCCAAATCCACCCTTTCGGGTTCAAACAAAGTAAGCGCAGCTCTTTGTATGGGTAAACTGGGTCCACCATCAATTCCGCTTGCGCCTCTGCCCAGATCTTCAATAATGTCTTTTGGTCCCAGTATCCATGCCAGCCGCCAGCCCGGATAGCGAAATGATTTTGTCAACGCATCCACAATTAATACCTGGTCAGTATTCACATCTTCTATAAATGCTGCAGAGGAAACCGGATACTCCGCCGGTTTTCCATGCTCATAAATAAAATGTGAGTACACTTCATCAATAACCAGTGTACAGTTCTCCTCCCGGGCAATTTTTATATAGGCATTCAATGACTCACCTTTAATTACATGGCCGGTAGGGTTACAGGGGTTACTAAAGAGAAATGCACTCAGCTTATACGAATTGATTGCTTCCTTAAAATCAACAGCTGGAATAGCATAATTATTTTCTTTTTGGGAGGGAATGGAAACAGGAATTATTCTTTCTTCCTGGTAATTGAGCAAATCCTCATAAGCCGGATACTCCGGCACTTTAAACCCAACTCTTACCGCCCCTGTTATAGAAAAAATCCGGGTAAGTGCAAGGCGCCCTCCCATTGCAATACTTACATTATCAGCCGTGTATTGAGAGGTTTTGTTTTTGCGGTACAACCTGTTATAATGATCGGCAATCGCTTTTCGCAATGCCAGCATTCCATTTAAAGGGCCATACCGGTCGTCCTCCGGCTCAATAACAAAAGAGGTAATCCGCGCCGGCGCCCCTTTCATTTCGCCTACCTCCGGCTCACCCTGCCCAAGGTTTGCCCATTCCGGATTGCCTGTATAAAAGCCCATCTTAATGGCTTCATCCATTACCCAAATAACCCCAATGTCTTTTATTTCTTTAAACGTGCATACAGATTTCATTATTTTTCACCTCCCGGTTACGCTTTACCACTAAACCATAGTAATATAAGCTATTTGCCTTACAATCCCCCGGGAAAATGTTAATTATGATAACCTTGGGAAGACGACACACGAATTAAAAAATATACTTTGTGTGATGCTGATTCCTTATCTACCAAACTCGTGTTGATTATTTGGTGATTAGATTAATGCATCAAATTTCAAATATTTACAATCCTTTAAAAAATATGCGTTTATTCTGCTCTATAAATCAATTCACGGAACATATTTAGGTGCAGATTGATCTTTAACAAAGCGATCTAATGTCTCTTTATAAAGTTGTAATTCATTATCATTGTTTCTTGCTTGTTCGTTAAGCTCATTTTGCGATAGATCTCTTTCCTTATCTGTCTGTGCATTAATCTGATTGATTTTATTCTCTGCTTGAGTAGTCAGTAAAATATTATATTCCGGCAAATTTGAGTAGCTATAAAGTTCTGGGTATTTATTTTCGAATAGGTCGTAAAGCTTTTTAGTACGTTCATTATTAAGTGAAAAAAAAGTATTAATATCCATGTTAGTATCCATTTGAACTTGAGGTTCTTCCTTCTGAATCTCTACCCAAGCTTCATTCCATTTTTGAAGCCATTCTTCGGGAGATAGTTTTTGATTGACAATATCCTTTTTTTCAGGTTCAAAGTTATTTGAATGTTCATTTTGTTGTAATTCTTGTAAATCAGAACCACTACTGCCTTGCTTGCAACTTTGAATGAGTACACAAATTGCAAAACCCACAATACCAGATAATAATAATTTATTTTTCATACATTTTTTAATTTTTAAATTTATCTCAATTTTAAAAATTGAATACAATAGCAATATTTAATTATAAAAATAACTTGACTTCCCAGTACAATTATTGAGAAGAATATTATTTAACGTCCACTTATTAACAGCTGTCCAACTTTTTAATACAGGTTTATTACTTTGATTATATTGTATCACATAATCAGTAACAGTAGTATAGGCTGGATTACTATTTAGAACCTGATCTGTTTCTCTTATTACATTATGGTTTCCAAGAAAAGGTAATGGGGCATCTCCTAAGAAAATCCATTCATCATTCAATATGAGCGGGTTTACATTGGTATCAAAAGTTAAAGCACCTATTTCAATTTGTTGCCAAGTAGAATTTAAAACATTATACTGATATGAACTAGATTGTGAAGGATTTCCTGAAGCATCATATGAAATTAAATTTTTCCAAGAAAGCGAATAAACTCCTTGGCTAGATGATTTAGAATAACTAATTAGCTGAGTAATATTATCCCCGGTATAGGTATAAATGATACTATCAACATTATTATTCAGTAAACCTGAAGTTCGAATACGATAAGTATAGTGATTAGCAATTGGATCAAAAGAATAATTCGAAATTCCATAATCACTATTATTTGTATCAAAATTAGTAATAATTCCTGAAGCTGCCCTTACAACACTAAATACGGTTTCTTGATGATATATTGCTGTTGTATTAACCTTCCAATTCTGATCATAAACCACTTTAATCAAACGGTTGTTTGAATTATAGGTGTAATAAGTTGTATCCTTACAGCCATCTCCATTCATGTTACTATCAATAACCATATTTAGCAGGCCTGTAATTTTAGTAGTACAAGTAAAGGTTGGACCTGTTACTGTACCATCGCTTGTAGTTACAGTAACTGATCCACTGCTTGCACCAGCTGGAACTAATACCGTTAAAGTAGTGGTGGTAGAAGTTTGTACTGCTGCAGTAACACCATTAAATTTTACAATATTATTAGCTGGTATTGTTTGAAAATCGGTACCAGAAATGGTAACTACAGTATTCTCTCCCCCTGATGTTGGGCTAATAGAGCTAATTGATAACAATCCAGCTGGTGTTTGCGGTATTGGGTTAGAATTATTTTTAGTACAACTTGCTATCAAACTATTTATCAATAATAGAAAGAAGAATGACCTGTTTTTCATAAACT
>Ga0364880_10159_pt1 | contig 39881 bp, 41 predicted proteins | sample ExccelJu500001D3_5_FD_206927 | JGI IMG/M metagenome (GOLD analysis project Ga0364880, IMG submission 206927) | Enriched cells from Trout Bog Lake Hypolimnion, Wisconsin, USA - BchlTB.July30.5000.01.D3 | ecosystem: Environmental > Aquatic > Freshwater > Lake > Hypolimnion/Profundal zone | place... | reverse complement strand
GCTCACGTGCCAGTGATTTGGGTGTTCAATTCCCGACTCAGCTTTCGGTTACTCCCATTCAATCAATTGTAGCTGCGGCAAATCCTAACGGTACAGCAACTACAACAGCAGGCGGTACGGTGGTGACCAATTCGCCTACAACTACTCAATTGACGCTTAATAATTTGGGACATTTGAATAGCAATGGTTTAAGTGTCAATACCCCCACTCTCACTTTGAATGCGATGCTGCAAGACAGTGACACCAACATTCTCTCAAGCCCCCGCTTGCGTGTACGCAATCATGAGAAAGCAAAAATCATGATCGGCGACCGGGTGCCTATCATTACCAATTCTCTTACTCCCACCACGACCGGACCCGGTGTAGTGACGGGTACCGTCACGTATCAGGATGTAGGCCTGAAATTGGATGTGGAACCGGAAATCCATCTGGATAATGATGTTTCCATTAAAATCGGATTGGAAGTCAGCTCGCTGGGCAATGCGGTTACCAATAGTTCTACGGGCTCTGTTGTGTACACCGTGCAGACTCGCAATACCTCCACCTCCTTGCGTCTGCGCGACGGGGAAACCCAGATTCTGGCGGGCTTAGTACAGGACAGCGATACCAGCACAGTAGACAAAGTGCCCGTATTAGGACAGATACCGTTACTGGGTTACCTGTTCTCCAATGACAACGGCAATAAATCAAAAAATGAAATTATCCTGTCGATTACGCCCCATGTGGTAGGACATGCAAAACTGGCTGACGCAAGGGAAATGGAATACTGGTCTGGTACAGAATCAGAATTGCGCAGCAGCCAGCTGGTATTGAAGCCATTGGGCACCGTTAATATGGGTACACCCGGGTCCACAGCCACACCGATGCCGGCATATCGTCCAACGGCCCCGAGCCCTGCAACTCAGCCTGCACCAGCTGTCAAGGCACCCACTGCGCCAGTCCTGCCCCCTGTTTCTCCGGCTGCCGTACCGGCAACACCCCAGGCTGATAATGTTGCCAAGCCTGCGCTCGCTACACCCGCAATATCTCCTCCAGCAGTTTCTCCGCCAGCAGTTCCTCCGGCAGCTGATCCGGCGGCAGCAACTACGCTTAAAGACAAGGCGGTTTCCACTGCTCCGGCGATGACTCTCTCGTGGCAGGGGCCCAAACAAGCCAAGGTCGGTGAGAAAATTTCCGTGATGCTGAATACTCCCTCGACACAAGGGGCTAAAACTCTTGGCTTCCAGATTGGATTCGATCCTGCGGTATTGAAACCAGTCGACGTCATCGAGGGCGATGCCCTCAAACGAAATAACGCCACCTCTAACCTGACCAAGAATATTGATCAGGCGGGTGGAAGCATTTCGATTGAAATGTCGGGCTCGGGATCGAGTGGTTCTGCCAGCGTGATTGCATTGACTTTTGAAGTTATTTCCGCTGTGCCGGAATCTTCAATCACTCTGGATTCAACAACGGCAACCGGAACCAACGGCGAAACACTTTCACTCACGGCTCCCGATCCGTATGTAATTACTGTGACACAATGATTGAAGTCAGCGTGAACGGTCAAAGGTGTTTCGCAACCGGGGTTGATCAAACACGCTATGCACCACTTTCGCTGATCTCCCCTGCCCCCCAAACAGAGGGCAGGGCTTCAGTCGGAGTTCGCTACGAAAGCGGTTTTACGCTGATTGAAGTGATCATCACGGTCGCGATTGTCGGCTTGCTGGCAATGGTGACGCTGCCTTTGGCAGAGATGTCGTACCAGCATAGCAAAGAACAGGATTTACGTTTGGCGTTGCGTGAAATTCGTGAGGCAGTGGATAGTTATAAACAGGCGGTTGATGACGGGAGAGTCAAACTTTCGGCAGAAAAAACAGGTTATCCCCAATCGCTGCAAGTTTTGGTGGATGGTGCTGCCGATGTTAAAAATCCGACCTCCCAGAATAAAATTTACTTCCTGAGACGTATTCCGCGCGACCCCATGGCGACTGATCCGACCAAATCGAATGAGGAAACCTGGGGAAAACGCAGTTATCAAAGCAGTGCTGATGATCCGCAAGAGGGTGATGATGTTTTCGACGTGTACTCTTTATCTACGGGTACGGGGCTGAATGGTATTCCGTACAAGGATTGGTAGGCAGAAATTCTAATGAAAATACAGCGGAAAAATGGCTTCACCCTGATTGAGCTGATCGTCGTGATGGCGATTATCGGCGTGTTGTTGACAGTTGCCGTACCCCGATACTTTCACAGTGTGGATAAATCAAAAGAAGCTGTGTTGCACCAAAATCTTGAGTTAACCCGTGAAGCGCTGGATAAATACTTTGGTGATAACGGAAAATATCCCGATACGCTGGACGACCTTGTGACTAAAAAATACTTGCGCACGGCCCCCTATGATCCCATTACAGAAAGTGCCACAACCTGGGTGATTGTGGCTCCCGATTCGGCAGATAAAGGCGCTGTCTATGACATTAAAAGCAGTGCCGAAGGAACCGCGCTGGATGGTTCGAATTACAAGGATTGGTGATGCAAGTTGCTTCACGCGGATATAAATCATCAAGGCACTCAAGATGGCAAACTCCAATTAAATCGGGAGGTTTTACCTTTATAGGACTCATGGTCATCATTACGATCATGGGAATTGGGTTATATGCAGTGGGCGAGGTCTGGCACGTTGCGCAGAAGCGCGCAAAAGAACAGGAATTATTGTTTGTGGGAAATCAGTTCAGGCTAGCCATTAAATTATTCAAAGCGCATACCCCTCCCACGAACAGGCAGCAAATTTATCCAAACGCTTTGGAAGACCTGCTAAAAGATCCGCGTTACCCCTCAACGCAAAGATATCTGCGTAAAGTTTACCTTGACCCCATCACAGGCAAATCCGAATGGGGTGTGGTAAAAATGGCCAATGGCGGTATTTACGGGGTGTACAGCTTGTCCGAGGAAACACCCATCAAGCAGAATAATTTCAGGCTGGCTGACCAGAACTTTGAAGGCAAAACAAAATATTCCGATTGGGTTTTCCTGCCGGCATCCGCCCCGGTGGCTACCAATCCTGCCGTCGCTCATTAATCATCCCCATACACGAACATACTCATGTTCCAGAAAATTCAGATAGCCAATCAGGAATCGGAAGAATCACTCGATTTATTTATTCAGCGCTTGATGAGACTTGTTCTCTCATCCGCCGGCCTGTTTGTATTTATTGTCGATCCGGTAGAGTCTGGCTTACCTAACCAATTTACATATTACCTGCTTATTTGCTACTGTTTGTATAGTGCAGTTTTTGTATTAATGTACAAATCCCGCCTGCTTATGGAGCTGGCTTCACATCGTGTCGCGTATTGGATTGATACGCTATTTTTTACCTGCCTGATTATCCTCACCGGAGGTGTCGACAGCATATTCTTTGCCTTTTTGTTTTTCCCGATTCTGATTGCTTCGTTTGCACGCGGTTTTGCTGAAGGACTGAAAGTCACCCTTGCCTCTGCTGTCCTGTTTACGGCTGCAGGTTTGGTGTCTGAATCCCATTCCGGCTACGACATCGGACAGGCTCTCATTCGTCCAATTTATCTGGTTGTATTTGGATACATGATTGCATTTTGGGGAAGTGGGAAAATCGTTCTCAAGCACAGGCTGCAGCTCTTGCAAGAAATCAACATTAACTGGGATCCGCGCTTTGGATCCAATCATGCAATCATGGCTTGTCTTAACAGGCTGGTGACATTTTATCAAGGAAGCCGATGCATCATTGTTTTGGAACGAACCAAACTCTCACCCAAATACCTCATGTATGTGGCGGATGGAGGCAAGATAAATCTTTCAAACAACCCGAAAGAAATCACCCACACTACAGCCAACGAACTGCTGGGATTACCTGCCACGATTGCCGTTGCTTACAATCGGTTGACCGCCAATGGAATGAAACTTTTCAAAAAATGTGTCGCATATGACGTCAATATGCTTGAGCCCACCGATGAATATTTTTCCGCTTGCGTATCGTTATCCAATTTATTTGACAATGAATCATTTATCTCGGTCCCGTATTGGCAATCGGGTGAAATTTCAGGCAGACTTTATTTAATTGCGGCAAACCAGTCGTTTAACCGGTCGGATATTGCTTTCGTCAAGCAAGTTGCAGATGTCCTGTCTTCGGTTATCGAGAACATGATGCTTATTGAAAATGTAGTCGAAGATGCGGTAGGACTGGAACGTCACAAGCTTTCACTTGATGTTCACGACACCACCATTCAACCCTACATTGGCCTGACACTTGCACTTGATGCCTTGTCGCGGGAGTTTGCTGCAGATCCTCTTCTGAATGAAAAAATCAGCGAAATCATTCAGATGGCCAAGATGACCATTCAAGACCTGCGCAGTTACAAGGATCATCTACGGGATAAAATGTTGATACGGGGGGATTTCCTCCTCCCGGCAATCAAGAAACATGCCGAGCGTCTACTGCGTTTTTATGGCATTGAAGTTGAGGTGGAAGGGACGGTAGATTCGCATGCGATCGAAAGACTGTCAGAAGCTGCCTACCAAATCATCAAGGAAGGTCTCAGCAATATTTTACGGCACACCGAAGCAAAAAAAGCATTTGTTTCTATTCAAAACACCAATACCTTCCTATTGATAAAAATTGGCAACGAAACAAACTTGAACTCTGGTGAAGAGCATTTTTTTACACCCAAATCAATTTATGAGCGCGTTCAATCTCTGAAGGGAGAAACCCGGGTTGAAAATGATGACTTTGGCTACACAATCGTGCATATAAGGATTCCATTGAGCAAATAGTTGTAACAAAAGCAGCTCAATCAGGGAATAATCCAATCCGATTCTGCAATCAATTTATCGCTCTTCTCATCAGCAAACCGTACGATATAGGCGCCCTTTGAGGCAAAGCGCTGCCCAGGTCCCAAGCTCAAATGCGGGTAAATGGTGGTGCCCTGGCTCTTGCCTTGATAACTTTGTTGATCCGCAAAGTGTATCCGTACCGACTCATCAGCTGTCAATGGGCCGTGTTTTCTTTCCAAATCCCCTGTCTTACCCAAATAAACACGATCTCTTGTTTCCTGCTCAGATTTGGCCCCCTCACGCTTGCTCAACATGATCTCGGCACGCTCAACCAGATAATCCCGATAGATGTTGTCCAGCATTTCTGCAATCGTGTCCGTCAGGAAATTTAAAGCAAAGAAAGCCTCGGATTGCATTGCCTCATCAACCACAGGCAATTTACGCAGATTAAGCCACGCATGAAAATAAGCTAAATTTGCTTCACGCTTTTCCGGCAGCTCATAAGGATAAATCAATCTGGCATGCGCTTTCCAGGCAGGCGCAATATTCAAATGTTCAGATTTGGCAAGGATCGTGGAAAAATAATAAATTCCGGCAACAGGTTTGATTTTATTCAATGCAGAAAGATCATCCGGTCGCAGCCAGAACATAACGACATCATTTCGTTTAACTTTGGACAATGATTGCTGCAGTGCACTTTCTGCTGTCGCACCCTTTGGCAAAATGCGATTTTCAACCAAAATTTTTGATCCCGCTAGAGCATGTGCGAACTCAAGCGAAGCAGCTCGCCCGGCATCGTCGTCACGGTATATCTGCAGCACACGCCGTGGCTGGGTAGGCTGCTCCAACAAATGCCGTGCCAGTACATCCGCTTCAAGCGTTACACCACCGGAGAAATAAAACGAATACTGGGACGTCGAATTGACCGGTAGATCAACGCTGGGGAACCAGCAAGGCACTTGATCATGCTCACAGAAATCATGGACGGGTTGCCACGTCGAATTGGACAAACCGGAAATAAGTGCAAACACCGGCTGGCTACGATAATGTGTCTCCAATTGCTCGCCCCAGGTTTCCGGGGCACCTTGCAACTCCCAAATGTCAAGCGTCCAATTACGTTCCGTTCCCAAGACAAACTCAGCCGCCGAAACCATGTGATGACGACCACCAGCCCCCTGTTTGGCTACTTCAGTACTTCCATTCTTTTGACGGACAGCAAGCGTCATCATGTCAATCAAAGTTTTCCGGCGCAATGGGTCAACGTCAGGAGTAATTACCATGGCAAAGCGAATATTACTTCCGGTCACACCGGGCGACCATTTTGACGAAAGTTGCTTGAGGTAGGCCGTTAATGCCTTCATCTCAGACTCGCTGAGGTTATATCTCGGCATGGCCTGATTCATTTCAACATTCTGACTATTGATGCCGCGATTGACGGCATTAGCCAAAGAGGCATCTGTATAAGGTTCGTGAGCTTGATTGAAGCGCTTGCTGACCCGGGGGTCCATGGTTGCCAATTGTTTATCCTTGGCGGTCGCAAACAGAAAATTTCCGGTAATCGGCTGTACCTGAATATCGCCTTCCACTTGCCCCATGCCACTCCTGCGATGGCAGTTCACACAGGCTGCAGCAGAACCTGAAACCAGTGTATTTCCAAAGCGAGTACCGGTCAGCTCAGTTCCCGAAGGAAGAATACCTTCCAGATAAATACGTCGACCTGTATTAATTTCATCTTCGTTGGAATTCGCCACATTCTGGGCAGATGCAATAGTGGATATAAAAGAACTGAGGAGAATGCACGACAAAAAAGTTAACACCTGCTTCATAACAGCACCTCTATTCATTCACGTTTAAGCCCGGTTATTACGTTACGGAAGCCGGATAAATCAAGTTTATCTCAATTAATTTCCAACGTTATTTGACACTAATAATTTCCATGTCATATATTAAGACCGCATTCGGGCCCACTCCCTGACTACCCCGCACACCGAAACCGAGTTGTGGCGGGATAACAATTTGCCATTTTGATCCGGTAGTCATTAGCTTGATAGCTTCCCTCAAACCCGGCAAAAGCCCTGACACTGCAAGCGTAAGAGGCTTTTTCGCTTCAGATTTATCAAACGAAGATCCATCGATCAGTGTCCCTTTGTAACGACATACGATCGTGCTCTTGTCGGAAGGTTGCTTACCCTTGCTGGGTCTAATAATTTTGTACTGAACTCCGCTTGGCAGAACAACCACCCCTGGCTTCAACTTATTGGCTGACAGGAAAGCCTCACCTTCCTGCTTATTGCTGACCAACAAGTCCGCTTTCATAAACTCTGCTTTTTGTCTGGGACTGATTCTGACGTTCTTTAAATTTGGCTCACTATTGGCATCTACTGCAGACACCGGGGAGACTGCCACGGGTGCCGAAGTGTCAGGACTGGGCTTCGAGTTATCTGATTGCTGCCCCAAAGACTGAGCATCGATCACCACGGACTGTTCGGCATGTGCCTGAAACGCAAACCAACCCAGACTGATCATTACTAACCATTTCAACTTCACCATCTTTTATTTCCCCCCGACAAATTTGGTGGAATTCACCACAAGGTTTCCAGCAATGACGGACTGTTCAGTTTTATACCGATAAGATATGCAGCTGGATCTTCAGTATCGATAGAAACACTGACCGAGCCAGAATTCCATACAACCGTACCATTCAGCTTTAAATCGAGCATCCTGGTTTGGTACCTGACCAGAATTTTCTGATTAATGTCCACCTGCTTTGCAACTTTTACTCGTATCCCGGTTTGTGAAACATCTTTCACTTTATAAACATCAATGACTTCATCACCGTGGAGGACCTGTAGCTTACCATTCGGTTGTTGTGTTACAACTGATCGAGCTTCTTTGCGCTGTTCTGAAGCCACTAGCCTGCTCCTTTATGTTTCATTAAGTTAAGGTTATTTATTATAAATGTGTTATGCAAAAGGCAAAAGCGAATTGTGCGAATTAGTGAATTCTTAATATTCTCTGCAGTCGCGCTCCTCATATCAAAAGCCACCGCCCGTGCTCATTAAGGTATCGGTTTTGATATTCCGGTTTCAGAAGCCGTTGCATTATTCCATCACGTTGAGTACCATTGGCTCGAATATGGATATTTGCAATTGAGTTATTTAATACTACCGGAGGGCTTAATTGTTAAACAAAAACCCGTCAAAAGAATTGAGGGGAGAAAATCGTGTGCCGATCTCCCTGCCTGCCAGTATTGCCAATGATAATTGCATCACGCGTGATGTTAGCGCCTCCGGCGTTTTTCTTGAGGCCAATTCGTCTTTTGATAAGGGAGAGCGGGTTGATTTTACAATTGAATTTGATAGCCCGGGAGGAAAATTAACTCTCAAATGCACAGGAGAGGTGATTCGATTGGAAAAGAGAAATGACAAAATTGGTGTGGCCGTAAAAATTGTAAATTCGGTGATGAGCTCATAGAAAACCGATTAAATCGTCAAGAAACTTTCAATAACAGATCTACCTCCAAAGCAAGGATTGAAAAGACGTTTAGCTTGTGAGAGCTTCACGCCCAGAATATCCACATTGAAATTTAGTACCTTACGCGTCAACGGTTTCACGATAGAATAATAAGCTGAAATTTACTGCGCCTTAAGTTAAGAGTAATCCCTCGAACGTGCGCTGGCAGTTTTTTACCTTTTCAGGAATACTCGTCCATGTACAAGGATCATTTCCACCTAAATGAGATGCCATTCTCGATTGCGCCCGATCCGCGCTTTCTGTTCATGAGCGAGCGCCACTGTGAGGCGATGGCTCATCTGCTGTACGGCATTCAGGGCGAAGGGGGAATCGTGCTTCTTACCGGGGAAGTGGGTACAGGGAAAACCACTATCTGCCGGAGCCTGATTGACCAATTGCCTGAAAATATTGATCTGGCCTTAATCCTGAACCCGCGTATGAGCGTGGATGATCTTCTGCAAACGATCTGCGAGGAATACCACATAGATGTCACGCATGAACGGCCCGGCATCAAAACATTTATTGATGCACTCAACGCGCGACTGCTGGCTAATCATGCTTTGGGACGCCATGCCATTTTGATTGTGGATGAAGCTCAAAACCTGGGTTCAGAGGTACTTGAACAATTGCGCTTGCTGACTAATCTGGAAACCAATTCACGCAAACTCTTGCAGATTTTCCTGATTGGCCAACCTGAGTTGAAAAGCATGTTGGCAAAACCTGAACTCCGCCAAGTCACACAACGAGTGATTGCAAGCTATCACTTATGCCACCTGAATTTATCTGAAGTGAATTCTTATATCACTCATCGGCTTCGCATCTCAGGAGCTTCTCCACTCATTTTCCCTGAAAAATTGACCAAGTATATTTATCGGGCAAGTGGCGGCGTACCCCGCCTGATCAACCTTATTTGCGACCGCGCCTTGCTCGGTGCCTACGCCAAAAGTGATCAGCAAATTACTTTACCGGTACTTCGTCAGGCAATAAAGGACGTTTTGGCTGCCAATCAACGTCGGCCTCTCGCAGGATTGATTCTGACCGGATTGTTAACATTGATTGTCAGCGCGGCAATAATTTTTGCCCCCCAAATTTCCGGCATAAAACTTGGCGAACCCCATTTCAATTCTAACAATACAAAAAATTCTTCCACTTCAGCATTGCATCTTGACCCCAATTCTGTTTCAGCACCAATTTCCGAAACGGCTCTAAAAACTTCACCAAATGAGCTGGCAATTTCAACACTTAAATTTCCGGGAAACCGTGATCTTGCCGATAGCGATAATCTGGCATTGCAGTCATTGTTCAATTTGTATGGTACCCACATTAACATCCAATCCGGTAAAGGGGCTTGCCAGCAGGCACTGAGCCAAGGCATGCGCTGTTTTAGCTGGCATGGGGGGTTATCTGATTTGCTTAAGCTTGATCAACCTGTTTTATTGCAACTTAGCTCCCCTGAAGGTAAAAAATTTTCAGCCACACTCATCGCGTTGGATGGAGAAACCGCAACTTTGATAATCGGGGGGACCAAGCAACGAATTTCATTGCACGAACTGGCCAACTCCTGGTTTGGGCAATTCGTCGTAATCTGGAACGCTCCCCCTCAATACGTAAAACGAATGCCGCTTAATTATCATGGTGGCTTTGTGCTCTGGTTACGACATTCGCTGGAGCCAGTCGACGGCATTCTCTCCAATGGCTCTGATTTATTCGACACTGAACTTTCCACCCGCATTCGCTCATTTCAGGTTACACAAGGTATTGAGCCTGATGGGCAAGTGGGCCCACTTACCATCATTCGTCTCAATGCGATTGGCAGTAAGGGTGGACCGCGTTTGGCTAGCGAGAGGCGAGGATAAATATGTCTTCAATTCTTGATGCGTTGAGAAAGTCTGAACACGAACGGCAAATGGCTTCAGGGCATAGTGCTAGCATGCTTTATCCGGTCGAAATTAAACCGGAGGGAAAACCCTGGCTGTTTATCATATTGCTGGCTGTTACACTGATCGTTATCCTTGCAACAGCTTGGTGGTTAGAATTTAGATCTGTCTCGGCTGGACCTGCCAAGCCCCTGACCCAGCTATCAACCTCAGCCACTGAACAGCCCCAGGCAATTTCTAATCAGGTTACAGCTGAACATTCAACCATCATTCCTCAAGAAAAACCCAGAAAAGAAAAAGTCAGCCATGAGTCGTCACAGAAGAAAACTCATGCCTCACCAGTCCAAATAAACGGCCATCAAGCGACTGGCCACACAGAAACGATTCCGAACACTCCTGCACCGTTAAACAAAGCAGCAACCACTGAAGATCCACTCAAAGGCTTACCCGCACTGAATATAGCAGGCTATATTCATAATGCACAGACTGGTAATTTAGCAATGATAAACAATCGGCTGGTGCATGAAGGAGAAGAAATATCCCCCGGCTTGGTACTGGTTAAAATTCTGGAAGATAAAGCAGTCTTTAACTATAACGGTTATGTATTCAGCCGCTAAAGTTAAAACACATGAATACTGATTCCTGACAACTTCAAGCAATTGACCTTGAATCGGAAACGGGGCATGCTATGTACAGGGTTTATTCAGTGCTATCACCTTTCTCTAGCCATCATTAATTGAAAGCTTAATTATGTCCAAACATATTGCAACCTGTTTTTTTGCTTCATTTTTGACCATTTTCTCGGGATTCTTATATGCCCAAGTACCCACACAGGAATCAGAAAGTAATCAAGAAATGAATCGCATCCAAAATGTTCTTGCAGTGATCAATGCGGAAATTAAATCAGATCTTGATCAACTCCTGATATTGCAGGAAGCGCTGAAATCCAATGCCAGGATGTCGCTGGAGGCACAAGGACGCTCACCCGATGTAGTGAACATGACCGATTTGGCAGCTGCGCAACGTCAGGCAATCGAACGCGAAACTTCGATTAATGCACGCATCGATGCCGTTCTGGCAAGAACCGCCGAGCTTAGTTTAAAGAAACAGGCACTTCTGGAACAATTTATGGAGCTTAGTGCATTACCTCTGGCTCCCGTTGCGAATGGGCAAAACAAGGCTCCGTAAAGTTGGTTTGCTTCAATCGGCCCCGGTAGCCTTGTGGAAAGGTACGACATTCCGTTGCGGCGCGTCCTGGATCCCTTGTTTGTTGGTCATCTGTTCGTATTTATAGAGCCCCCTCAAGTGGGCAAGAGCTATTGAAACACCTTGTGCTGCTGCAAGCCGGAACCATTTAATCGCCTCTGAGTAATCTTGAGAAACAGCGATTCCTTTTTCATACAGAAATCCGAGTCTGTATTGTGCTAAAGCAACACCTTGCTCTGCTGCAGCCCGATACCATCTGGCCGCTTCTTTGTAGTCTTGCGGAACGCCCAGCCCGTTTTCATACAGATTAGCCAGGTTGGTTTGTGCCAATGCAATCCCTTGTAACGCAGCAAGCCGATACCATTTAGCAGCCTCCGTATAATTTTGAGGAACGCCCTGCCCTTTTTCATTCAGCACACCCAGATTAAGTTGAGCTTGAGGAACACCTTGTGAGGCAGCCAACTGAAACCGATTCATGGCCTCTTTATAGTCTTGTGTGACACCCAGACCTTTTTCATACATGATCCCAAGATTGAGTTGTGCTATTGCAAGTCCCTGCGCTGCTGCCAGCCTGTACCACTTGACAGCTTCGCCATAATCCTGGAAAACCCCCAGTCCTTTTTCATAGAGCCCCCCAAGATTAAGTTGTGCTTGCGCGACATTCAGCTCTGCCGCCTGCTGGTAGTATTTTGCGGATTCAACATAATCCTGGTTAACGCCCAGCCCTTTTTCGTAAAGGGCTCCAAGGTTGAATTTAGCTTCTGCAACCCCCTCCGGAGGTACTAGCGGATACCACTTATCAGCTGCTTGCTTAAACCAGTGTGTAGCCAAACTGTAATCTTGAGGTACACCCAAGCCTTTTTCATAAAGCAAGGCAAGATTAGTTTGGGCTAACGAAATACCTTGCTTAGCAGCCAGTTGATACCATTTTGCCGCCTGCAGATAGTCTTGCGAAACTCCCAAGCCTCTTTCGTACAACCTGCCAAGTCTCGATTGTGCATGCGCAACCCCTTGGATTGCCGCTAATAAATACCATTTGGCCGCTTCTTTGTAATCTTGGGGGACATCCAGGCCTTTTTCATACAAATCCCCAAGATAATATTGCGCTCTTGAACTCCCTAGTTTCTCTGCTTCTAACCGATAAAAATAATAAGATTCCGCATTGCCCTCGGCCAGTGCATTTCCACTTACAATTGTTATCAGAATAATTAGAAGCCCGTTAAGCATTACTGATACCTATTGTTGATGGAAGATGTCGCTAAAATAAATCCCAATATTAAGCCTGATCAAAGTTGGTTAGTTTAACAATTATGTGACAGATTGTAACAATATTAAATTAACCGGTGCAAGGTTTTGGCCTGACTACCAATTTCAAAACTATGGGCAAACCTGAAAAAAATCATCTCTTCGGCTTTAAATGAAGATGTAAATTTTAAATTACCTCATTGAATAAATAGAAAAGGACCGGCATAGGCATTTTGATCTAAACTATGATCTTGCATTATGTTTGTAATCATTGGGATTGGCCTCATCCAGTTTAGAAAATGAATATTCAACAAGCAATCGAAATAACCAGCAAGACCCATTCAGGCAAGGTGCGCTCGCATAACGAAGACAGCTTGCACTTTGACACTTCCTGCGGTTTGGCTGTACTGGCCGACGGCATGGGCGGCTATAACGCGGGGGAAATTGCGAGTGACATCGCTGTTTCGGTAATATCCAGCGAAATCAAGCATCATCAAAACAAGGTGCAACTCAAAAGCAGAGGCCAGAATGGTGAGGATGCTGGCTTAATGTTATTGCGCAAAAGCGTGCAAAAAGCCAACACTGAAATTTATAACGCTGCACGTAGCCAAGCTCAGCATGCGGGAATGGGAACGACCGTGGTTTCCACTTTGTTTTATGACAATCGCGTGGCTGTAGCGCATGTGGGCGATTCGCGCCTGTATCGGCTACGGGATGAAACTTTTTTAGCCATTACACGTGATCATTCACTGCTTCAGGAACAAATCGATGCTGGCTTGATCAGTCAGGAAGAGGCTCGTCAGTCCGGAATCAAAAATTGGGTGACTCGTGCAATCGGAATCGAAAATCAGATCGAGGTTGAGACACACATCCATCCTGCTAACGTCGGGGATATTTACTTGCTGTGCTCGGATGGATTGAACGATATGGTAGACGACAGTGAGATAGGCTCGGTGTTGATAAACATGAAAAACGATCTGCCAAGCGCAGCAGAACGACTAATCCAAATGGCGAACGACAATGGTGGACACGATAATGTGTCAGTCATCTTAGTCAAAATAAATGCCGACTTTGCTGCCCCGGATAGTTTTCTGAAAAAACTATTGATGTGGTTCAAAACGTAACTTCAACCTGTATCCCAACAATTGAGCTTAATCGCATTAGAATGATAGTTTAAGAAGCGAGTTAGTTAGATGCATCCCAATCAGGGAACAGGTCAAAGGCTGCCAAGGCAAGAATATCTTTTTCAGAAAGATCGTTAAACGCTAATCCTTGCAGAATATAGGCTCCAGTGTCATTTGATGTCTGCCCAAGCCGGACCGAACGAATTTTACTATCCAGATTTAACTCAAACTGGGTACCGTTGATTTCCACTCGCAAGGTTAATAACAGCCGGTCGTTCACCACACCTGTTGGGTTCTTGAGCGCAATCAACGCGCCACCAATACTGAGGTCATGTACTATACAGGCAGTATTTTCATCGTCTGCTGTATTGGCAACACCTGTAATATTCACTCTCACCCGCTCGTACTGTCTTTCCTGCAAAGACTGGACGGAATTGGGGTACGCAAGGTGCAAACAGGGAAAAGGGGCAACCGTAATATGTGTGATCACCGTATGGAATGAGAATGGCCGATTATCAACCGAGAAGCGAACTTCAATGGGCTGGCCCATTTCAGGTCGTGTGTGATTTTCTGATCCCTCCGGCATGCTGACAATAAAACTTTTATACTTAAGATAGCCAATCAGTTTAACAAAATAGCTCTCATTCCCAATCTGTAATTGGACAAGATCACCAATACGCAAATTAACCTGATCCAATGATAATTCAGACACGGAATTAACTGTCTCAGCGGAGTCAACATTTACGGATGAGCTCTGATTTTCCATCATGTACGTCCCAAAATGATTTGAAATAATTGAGGTAGGGAAATGAAGTGAACAAGCACAATTAATATCAAAATGCCAACCAAGGTAGGTAGGTTCAACTTGACTCCGGCTATTTCAACCCTCACCCACGCCTTAGGAGCAAGAAGGGCAGGTTTAGCTGAATTGCCATGCATTTGAACAGCCCCTCCAACTTCGGATTTTTCTGATACTCGATCCTTGCCGAACTCAGCACTACTGGCCTGCGCTGCTTCGCTCTTCGAACTCGCTTTATTTTTTATTCTCGACTTATCCTGGGTCCCTGCGGAAGCCAATCTTTCTGCCAGAATTTCAAGAAACGCCTTGTCAAAACCGCGTTGACAGTTCTCCGAAGATTGGCTCAGGGACTGCTCATTGATCTCGATCAGTTTTATATCTTTGTGTGCGTGAACACTTGCTGCCCGACGACGGGCTGCCCCTTTTCGAACGCCCGACATTTCACCAAAACACACCCCGGCATTCAAGGTGGCAATTCCCCTGCCATTTTTTCGAATTTCGGCCTCTCCGGAAATAATGATAAAAAATGAGGCGGTTTCATCCCCCTCGCGGATAATCGCCGTGCCTTCAGGGTAAAAAGCCCACTTTGAGATACGTAATACCTCCCACAGTTCAAGCTCCCCAAAATCCTTGAAGAAACTCAGTTTACTCAAGATGTGGAATTTTTCAGTATCAGGAAAACTGGATACTTCTTTGGGTAATTCAACAGAGGCGGCTACCAGAGCCTGTTCAAATTCATTCCAATCCTGAAAGCGATCCTCCAGATTTTTGGCAATAGCACGCGCCACGATGTCATCGATTGCTTTCGGAATATCCAAACGGTAAGTGCTGGGTAACCGTGGCTCAACATGCAATATTTGAAAGAAAAGGCCGGCATCGTTATTAGCGGAAAACGGAAGTGAGCCCGTCAGCAACATGTAGAACATTACACCCAGCGAATAAATATCCGCCTGGCAGGTTAACTCCATAGCCTGCGCTTGTTGCGGAGACATATAAGCCAGCGAACCCACATCCATATTATGGCCAGTCTGACTGAATTCGCCTTTCAATAAGATAGCCGCACCAAAATCCGAAATTTTGATGTTGGTACCATCAACAATGAGAATATTTTCCGGCTTGATATCACGGTGCACAATCCCGTTTTGTGAGGCGTAATTAAGTGCGTGACAACATTTGAATATTACTTCTATGACCTTATCAATTGGCAGCAAATTATCAATCTGACAGTAGCGTTCAAGCGTGCCTCCCCCGACGAATTCCATCACCAGATAACTTAGTTCATCTGTAATCACTGCGTCATAAATTGACACAATATACGGATGTTCAATTTTTCCGGCGAGTGATGCTTCAGTCAAAAATAATTCTTTAAATCGTTTTGCCTCTTCCTCTTTCATTTCTTGAGGATTCAAGACTTTGAGAGCGACCTGACGATCCGCAAAAGGATCACGGGCAAGATAAACGCTGCTGGTGGCACCTCTCCCCAGCTCACGAACAATCTGATATTTTCCGAGTTCGGTCATGCGGGGCATTGGCGCTATGCTATGCACTGCCTGATAGCTTCTGCCATCTCTTGACCACTATGGAAGCGATTGCCAATCTCCTTTTCCAAAGCACGATTAATCACCTTACCGATTCCAGAAGGCAAGTCTGGACAATGGGCCAGAATGTCAGCATGTGGATCTTTTGCGATGCGTGACATCAATTCGATCGTTGAACTCCCCTCGAAAGGCAGCTTTCCTGACAACAACTGGTACATAGTCGTCCCCAATGAAAACAGGTCTGATGCCCCCCCGATTTTCAATCCTCGCAATTGCTCCGGTGACATGTAGTATGGCGTCCCAAATACGATTCCCAATTTGGTTTTCGCTTCAGTTGTAATTCTGGAGATGCCAAAATCCATCACTTTCACACTACCTGTAACCGGATCGTACATAATGTTGCCGGGTTTAACATCGCGATGAACGATGTCTTGTTCGTGCGCATAACCAAGAGCATCCGCAGCACAAGCAATGATGTTGAGCACGTTCGCATAAGGAAGTAAATTACCCGGTTTGGTATTTTGTTCCAGATCCTTTCCCTGTATGACCTCCATCGCGATGTAGGCAACGTCATCTTCTTCCCCCATGTCATAGACGGTTACAATATTGGGATGATCCATGCGCTCGGCGATTTCCGCTTCACGAAAGAATCTGGATTTGATATCTTCCATTTGTTCGGTGTCAAAATTTCCAGTTAGCACCATGGTTTTGATTGCCACTTCGCGATTATTGATCACATCCCTGGCTAGATAAACATCTCCCATCGCCCCTTTGCCCAGTTTTTTTCCTAACTCGTAATTTCCCAGCATCCTTGGAGATTGGGGCTCGACAAGTTGAGTGTTGCCATTCCCAGGCGGGGTTGATGAGTTGCCCAGAATTCCTCCCAAGCCACCCACCATTTTTCGAAACAGATTTTTCATAGCTATTTACCCACTCTTATCTTGAATCACAAATACGACATGAGATTTTTCTGCGTTTAACCCTTGTCAAAGCAAGGCATATACTATTAAACCATAAAATGCTATCTTTCACAGGTTGGAAAATTCCAAAAAACCGGCACCTTACTCATTATCAATAGGCAGGCTTATATCATGACAAAGCGTATCGACTTTTGGTTTGATTTTGCAAGCACCTATTCTTATCTTTCCGCGTTAAGAATTGAGTCACTTGCAACACCATGCGGTATAAAAGTTAATTGGAAGCCTTTTCTACTCGGACCGGTATTCACCTCGATGGGCTGGAATGACTCACCCTTCAATATTTATCCGTCAAAAGGACGTTACATGTGGCGAGACATGGAACGACTTTGCAAACTTTATAATTTTCCTCTGAGGCGTCCTTCGAAATTTCCCCGCAATGGACTTCGTCCTTCACGGATAATCAGCGCACATCCGGAAGCAGATTGGGTACCGGATTTTGCACGCGCAGTGTTTAAAGCAGGCTTTGCGGAAGATCAGGATATAGGTGATAGAGAAGTAATTGTCACTATTCTGCACAATATGAATCTTGATGCAGAGTCGCTGATCGCTGCAGGAGAAAGTCCCAATGGCAAAGAACTATTACGGCTCCAAACCGAGGAGGCTTTTAATCTGGACATTTTCGGCGCCCCTACTTTTTTGGTGGACGGTGAAATGTTCTGGGGCAATGATCGTCTGGAACAGGCAGTCAATTGGGCAATGAATATCACATGACACTTACCGCATACCCCTGTCATTCGGTGAATATGGATATCAAAATATATTCATAGCCAGTCCGGCAGCAAGAGTTGCCCCCAGTTCTTCACCTGCTGACAGATTTTCCTGAGATACCACCTTAGGGGATAAAATCTCTATATTCGTCTGCGCATGAGTGCACACAATCAACGGTGCAGCAATGCTGCGTAGTCTCCAGCCGGTAGCGATTCTTTCAATTTGTCGGACGGCATTGCTTCCATCACTCCCGGCACACACAATGACTGTGTAGGGTCGACCATTGATCTGTTCCAATACCGGATAGTAAGTTCGATCAAAAAAGTCCTTCATCATTCCGGAAATTGCTGCAAGATATTCTGGCGTTGCAAAAACGTAAGCATCCGCAGCAATCATATCCGTTGGTTCGACTTTGCTGGCATGAAGCAGGCGAACAATGACCTGTGTTTCAGTGCATGCGCCACGTTCAACGGCATGCGCCATTTGCTCCGTTGCACCGGTCATGGAATGGTAGATAATAAGCAAAGTTTTCATTCGAAAATAATCTGCTAATTCGTTTGGGAAGGCCCAACAAGGTTTGACCTGATGCAACGGTTAGATTGATTCTCTGCGTAGAAGCAATCAGATTTTATCTCATGCCGCTTGCGCCAACCCTGCGCGCACAGTCGCTTCATCCAGCGCAGGTGAGCATAGTTCAATAAACCGATAAGCGAAGCTTCTGAGGTAATGCCCATGTCGCAAAGCGATATAAGTCGTGTTGGCTTCAAATAAATGATCACCTTGCAGCAAACGAAGATCCGTGTCCTTGGCTGCATTAAAAGCCATTGACGCGATGATACCGATTCCCATACCCAATTCTACATAGGTCTTAATCACGTCCGCATCCAATGCTGACATCACAATGTCCGGCTTGATTCCCGCCTCAGCGAACGACTGGTCAATCTTGGCTCGTCCGGTCAGACCTTCATGGTAAGTGACAATGGGATATTCAGCGAGGGACTTCAAGGTTAGTTTTTTCTCCCGCTCCAAAGGATGACCAGCCGGCACAATAACCGAGTGAAACCAGGAGTAGTATGGGAAAGAATCCAGTTTAGTCACGTCGGGCAAAGCTTCCGTCGCCACACCAATATCCGCTTCCCCACTCAGCAACATGGATACAATTTCATTGGGACCGGCCTGGTGAAGTTTGAGATGCACCTTGGGGAAGCTTTTTTTGAATTCGGTGATGACTTTTGGCAACGCATAGCGTGCTTGAGTGTGCGTGGCAATCACGGTCAGTTGACCCTCATCACGCTTGCTATATTGCTCAACCAGGTTTTTGATGTTATTGGCATCCAGCAGAATCCGTTCCGCGAATACCAGCAATTCTTGCCCTGGTTCGGTCAACCCGAGAAGGCGTTTGCCTTTGCGAACGAATAATTCTACTCCAAGTTCATCTTCCAGATCCTTGATATGTTTCGACACCCCGGACTGCGAAGTAAATAATACATTGCCGACTTCAGTGAGATTGAAGTTACAACGCGCTGTCTCGCGGATAATTCTAAGCTGCTGAAAGTTCATTCTGCTCTCCCGTTTGGAACACCTTAAACTGGCGTGGACGGATAAATACCTTATCCCCCTGTGCCAGAGGCGAAGTTTCAAAACGCTCACGACTCAGTTCGATTTCGATAAATTCGCTGCTTCCATCGGCAGACACCTCTACTCGTACTATTGACCCGATTGCACGTACCAGTTTCACCTCCACAGCCAATGCAGAGCCGTCCTGAGGGGTATGACTGATATCAATATCATGGGGCCGTACATAAGCAACGGCATCGCCATGTTGTTCAGTCCACGAAGCATGCTCACGACTATGGAACAGGTTGACGTTGCCGATGAACTGGTAAACAAATGGAGTCGCAGGAGAACCATACACCTCATCCGGCGAACCGACTTGCTCAATTTTACCTTTATTCATGACCACCACGCGATCAGCCACTTCCAAGGCTTCTTCCTGATCGTGGGTGACAAAAATACTGGTGATATGCAAGTCGTCGTGCAATCTGCGCAACCACCGACGCAATTCCTTACGCACCTGAGCGTCGAGTGCGCCGAATGGCTCGTCAAGCAACAATATTTTAGGTTCGACGGCTAAAGCCCGAGCCAAAGCAATGCGCTGCCTTTGTCCACCTGAAAGCTGTGCGGGGAAGCGATCTGATAACCAATCCAGTTGAACCAGATTGAGTAATTCATGCACGCGACGCTTGATTTCAGCGTCATTGTGACGTTCTTTTTTCGGTTTGACGCGCAGGCCAAAAGCGACATTTTCAAAAACGGTCATATGCCGGAAAAGCGCATAATGCTGGAAGACAAACCCCACGTTGCGCTCGCGTGCATCGCGCTTCTGAACATCCTCACCTTCAAAAAAGAGATTTCCCGAGTCGGCCACATCCAAACCACCAATGATCCGCAGCAACGTGGTCTTACCGCAACCGGAAGGTCCTAGCAACGCGAGTAATTCGCCACTGTTCACTTCGAGGTTAATGTCATTAAGCGCTTTGTAGGTGCCGAATTGTTTATTCAGGTTGGATACTGTAATGCTCATTTATTATGCTCCGTGATGCAAGGGTTCACCGCTACGCTTTGCCTGTAACTCGATCAGAGACTTGATCGCCAGTGTGACTAAAGCCAGAAAAGCGAGCAGCGAAGCGACAGCAAAAGCCGCGACAAAGTTGTATTCGTTATAAAGAATCTCGACGTGCAAAGGCATGGTATTAGTCATTCCACGAATGTGGCCGGACACCACCGAGACCGCGCCAAATTCGCCCATCGCACGGGCATTACACAGTATGATGCCGTACAGCAACCCCCATTTGATGTTGGGAAGAGTGACGCGAAAAAAGGTTTGCCAGCCGGAAGCGCCCAGTGAAATAGCCGCCTCTTCTTCCTCTTTTCCCTGAGCCTGCATCAAAGGAATCAGTTCACGTGCGACAAATGGAAATGTGACAAAGATGGTTGCCAGCACAATTCCAGGTACAGCAAAAAGCAACTTGATATCATGCGCCTGCAACCACGGACCGAACCACCCGTTGGAACCAAACAACAATACATAAATTAATCCTGAGACTACGGGACTGACTGCGAACGGTAGATCAATCAGAGTAATGAGCAGGCTTTTGCCACGAAACTCAAATTTTGCAATTGCCCAGGCTGCCGCGATTCCGAACACCAGATTGGCGGGCACTGAAATAACCGCCGTGATCAGTGTGAGTTTAATTGCCGACAAGGCATCCGGTTCCTTGATCGCTTCAATATATAACTCCCATCCTTTGGCGAAGGCTTCATAGAAAACCGAGAACAGCGGCAACGCAAGAAAAAACAGCAAGTAGCCAAGTGCAACCGAAATCAACAATAAAGTCACGAATTTTGATTCGTGCGTCGTGATTTTTCTTTGCACGGTTTGTTGGGGATTGTTCATGATCTTGCACCTCTGCGACTGCTCCACCACTGTAGCCCGTTAATGGCAAATAAAAGGGCAAATGAAATAAGCAGCATCAGTATTGCAATGGCCGTTGCGCCCGCATAATCATATTGCTCCAGCTTCGAAACAATCAGCAGGGGAGCAATTTCAGAAATGTAGGGCATATTCCCAGCAATAAAGATCACCGAACCATATTCACCGATGGCTCGCGCGAACGCCAGCGCAAACCCGGTCAGCAACGCCGGGTAAATTGCAGGAAAGATAATGCGACGGAATACAGCCAGACGCCCTGCTCCCAAACTTGCAGCGGCTTCCTCCACTTCTGCCTCTACATCCGCCAATACGGGCTGAACGGAACGCACCACAAAGGGCATTCCGATAAACGTCAGTGCCACCACGATTCCAAGAGGAGTGTAAGCCACCTTGATGCCGTAAGCAGCAAAGTAATGGCCGATCCATCCATTGGGTGCATAAAGCGTGGCCAGTGTAATCCCTGCCACAGCGGTGGGCAGAGCAAAGGGTAAATCGACCAGAGCATCCACTATTCGCTTGCCGGGAAATGTGTAACGTACCAACACCCACGCCACCATCAAGCCAAAAAACGCGTTTAAAACAGCAGCAGCAAAAGACGCGAAGAATGTGACGCGCAAGGAAGCGAGCACACGTTCCCCTGTTGCCAAATCATAGAATCCACTCCATCCCATGGTCGCAGTCTTGAAAAAAAGTGCCGACAAAGGAATCAGTACGATCAACGAGAGATAAAGCAGAGTGTAGCCTAGCGCCAGATTAAAACCCGGCAGGACGCTGTGCGCCTTGAATTTTGACACGACTTTCTCCATATTTAACCAGCAACCTTATTCTAACTATAAAGGTTATTGGATATCCTTGAAAATCACTTATTCATCTTTCGTTATTCAAAAATTGAATAAGCAAGGCATTCCAACCAATTGCAATCATTATATTGCTTAGCCAAACTCTATTAATAACCTTGAAAATAATCCCCTTATCAAAAAATATTCTTCCCATGGACTATTTCTACACTTATTCTTTTTTTGATTAAGCAAATGAAAATATTTTCGTTCTGTATAAATAAAAACTCACTTAAAGTGACATAGTTAAATCATTTACGATCATTGCACTGTCACTGATTTTGTAATCAATTGCAATTAACTAAATGGCTTTTAAAACCAACCAAGGAGGAATGTTCAAGTGTCCAATAGTCCACGCAAACAAGGTTTCGCCACCCGCCAACTTCACTCTGGACAAAAACCAGACCCCACAACCGGTAGCCGCGCTTTACCTATCTATCAGACGACCAGCTATCAATTCCGTAACACAGAACATGCTGCTAATCTTTTCGCACTGAAAGAACTGGGTAACATTTACACGCGATTAATGAATCCGACGACGGACGTGCTTGAACAACGCATTGCCGATCTGGAAGGTGGAGTGGCTGGCTTGGCGGCCAGTTCCGGGCATGCGGCACAGGCACAGGCAATTTTCACTTTGGCCAATGCAGGTGACCATATTGTTTCATCGAGTCGTTTGTACGGTGGCACCTATAATCAATTTGCCTACACCTTGCCAAAACTCGGCATTGAAGTGACTTTCGTCAACCCACGTGATCCTGCAGCCTTTGAGCGGGCTATTCGTCCCAATACTAAAATTATCTACGGTGAATCGCTTGGCAATCCGGATATCACCGTATTCCCGATCGAAGAAGTGGCTGCCATTGCCAAGAAGCACAACATTCCGCTATTGATTGACAATACCTTACCCACCCCTTACTTATTCCGCCCTTTTGAGTGGGGTGCAAATATCATTACGCACAGCACCACCAAATTTATTGGAGGCCACGGCACCAGCATTGGTGGTGTCATTGTGGATGGCGGAAATTACGATTGGACCAGTTCACGCTTCCCCAACTTTAATGAACCCGATCCTTCATACCATGGTTTAGTTTATTCCAGTTTGACTGGCATTGGCTTGCCGCCTTTTATCATCAAGGCCCGAGTGCATGTCTTGCGCGACATCGGAGCATCCCAATCGCCATTCAATAGCTGGCAGACTTTACAAGGAGTAGAAACGCTTTCATTACGAATTGAACGTCACGTCCAAAACACGCAAGCCGTAGCTGAATATCTGGAGCAACATCCGAAAGTAAACTGGGTCACCTATCCGGGATTGAAAAGCCACCCGGATTATGAGCTCGCCAAAAAATACTTCCCCAAAGGCGCAGGAGCGATTCTCGGTTTTGGTATCAAAGGAGGTGCTGAAGCTGGCAAGAAATTTATTGATAGCCTGCAACTATTCAGTCACGTAGCAAACGTCGGCGATGCAAAGAGCCTGGCAATACATCCCGGTAGCACCACTCACAGCCAGCTTTCACCGGAACAACAAATTACGGCGGGAGTCAGCCCGGATTTCGTGCGACTCAGTGTAGGCATTGAAGACATTGAAGATATTTTGTGGGATTTGAATCAGGCCTTGAACGCTGTTTAATACTATAATCTCCCGCCTGCACAAGGCGGGAGAAATTTCATGCCGATAAAAATTCCTCATAGTCTACCCGCTCGGGCTATTTTGCAGAGCGAAAATGTGTTCGTTATCGATGATGAGCGCGCTTTACATCAAAACATCCGCACGTTGCGTGTTGCTATCCTTAATTTGATGCCGACCAAAATTGCCACCGAAACGCAATTGCTCCGCTTGCTCGGCAATACCCCCTTACAAGTCGAGGTGACCCTGTTGCGAACAGCCAGTCACGATGCCAGGAACACAGATGCTGATCATCTGCTGAATCATTATCTGACTTTTAATGAAATACGCGAACAGCATTTTGACGGATTGATCATCACTGGTGCGCCTGTGGAATTACTTGAATTCGAAGACGTTGACTACTGGAAAGAGTTAACGGAAATTCTGGATTGGGCAGACCAAAAAGTTCAGTCAACATTGCATTTATGCTGGGGCGCACAGGCCGGTCTGTATCATCGACACGGGATTCCAAAATACCGGTTGCCTCGCAAGATGTTCGGTATTTTTGAGCATCGTACATTGATAGCTGAACACCCCTTGCTGCGCGGCTTTGATGAAACTTTTTTTGCACCGCATTCCCGACACACTGAGATTAGACTGGAAGATCTGGTCAAGGTGAACGACCTCAGAATTCTGGCACGTTCAGATGCCGCAGGAATACACATAGTCGGCAGTAAAGATAATCGCCATATCTATGTTACCGGCCATCCGGAATATGACCCGCTAACCTTGCTCAGCGAATATTCGCGCGACATAGCAAGAGGCTTGGATATCCATTCTCCGGAAAATTATTTTATTAACAACGACCCCAATCAACCCGTTCACGTTCGCTGGCGGAGTCATGCCCACCTCCTGTTCGCCAACTGGCTCAACTACTGTGTCTATCAGGCTAGCTCGTAAAGTTAAACCTGATTTTCAATATGCAAATTTCAGCTATGGATTGCAGAACTAATTGGTTCCCAAGCAGAGCTTATCGCACTATTATTTGAACCATGAAAGGTCATTACTTTCATAGTCTCTCCTCCTAATTCGGGCACCCTTCCCGGGTGCCCATTTTTTTGGAAGGATAGCGCCCAGATTCAAGTACCATAAATTTGCTGTGCCACTCCGCCGGATTAAACCGACAACTTTCCGGGGCGGAATACAAATACCGGCTAAAGCGTTGCTTGCTCATACCCTCTGGAGCCGGCTTCGCCGGATAACAAGAGGGCAAGGAGCCAACATGTTCTATCTCAATTCTTCACTTAATCAGCTTCAATTACTCAATTCGAACTTGAATGACGCTTTGCAAGTTTATGAACGTCGCTTCGGGTATACACCGGATTGGCTGGAAGACTTTACGCAAGGCAGGGTTCTTGCCCTGATTCTTCAGGCGTTAAAACGTGGCGCTCCGTTAACTGCGGCAGACGTGTTACATTGAAATTGTGAGGCTCCCTATTACATACGATTCATCGAGAGTTTGCTAGAGGAAGCTCTCCGCAGCGGAATAGGGTAAGCCAAACGCATTTGCCACGGCACGGTAACTGATCTTGCCATCGATCACATTCAATCCCTGGCGCAACGGTGCGCTATCGCGTAGCGCCTGCTGCCAGCCTTTATTCGCCAGTTGCTGCAGATAAGGAAGCGTGGCATTGGTCAGGGCCAGAGTCGACGTATTGGGCAGGCCGCCCGGCATATTGGCCACCGCGTAATGCACCACACCGTCCACAATATACACCGGGTCCTGATGTGTGGTGGGATGGGTGGTTTCTACGCACCCTCCTTGATCGACTGCAACATCGACGATCACCGAGCCATTTTGCATTGTTTTCAAGTCATCACGGCGAATCAACTTGGGTGCTGTAGCACCGGGTATCAGCACGCCACCAATAACAAGGTCTGCAGTAGCGATCTGTTCAAGCAGGTTATGGCGATTTGAAAACAGTGTTTGCACATTGGCAGGCAAAACCTCGTCGAGATAACGCAAGCGAGTAAGTGACACATCCATAATGGTCACACGTGCCCCCAGACCCGCTGCAAGACGCGCCGCATTACTACCCACAACACCGCCTCCTAACACCACCACATGAGCAGGCAATACTCCCGGGACACCGCCCAGCAGAATGCCCCGTCCGCCGTAAAACTTCTCCAGGTATTTTGCTCCTTCATGCACCGCCATGCGTCCGGCCACTTCCGACATGGGGGTCAACAAGGGAAGTTCGCCTGTCGGCAAAGTCACCGTTTCGTAGGCGATACAGATTGCACCGGATGCAAGATGAGCCTCGGTTAATTCACGGTCTGCAGCAAAATGAAAATAGGTAAAAACGGTTTGGCCTGAGCGAATACGCGACCATTCAGCCTTGATCGGTTCTTTCACTTTAACGACCAGATCAGCCTTTTCCCAGGTTGAATCGGCATCGGGAGCAATCTGCGCTCCGGCCTTCAGATAAAGTTCATCACTAAAGCCGCTACCCAATCCAGCCCCGCTTTCCACCCACACGGAATGTCCATCAGCTACTAAAGCCGCCGCGCCTGCAGGAACCAGCGCGACACGATTTTCATTAGTCTTGATTTCTTTGGGAACACCGATTTTCATTTGTTTTCTTTCTCAGGAGTACGTTTCAGGAGTAGGTTTATAGCTCCACTTGGGAATAAGAAGCAGAGCGGCAAGCGAGACAATTGCGACCAGAATACTGATCCCCACGAAAAGCGGATTCTCAGCCATTCTTTCAGGGTATATTTTAATGACCGCGCCAAGACCAATAGCATTGCCGCCGGCAACCAGCACCGCTGCCGCGAAGTCCTGAAAGCGACGCGCTTTGTTGGCGCCCATTGCCCACTTGGGATCGGTGTTGTAACTCGGTAATGATTCATGCGCATTGCCCAGACGTTCGAGTGCGGACAGAAAATGCCGCAAATTGGTAATTGAACGTTCTGCTTTGTAGTTTAGAAATGCAAGACAAGTTGAAGCAACCGGAAAACCCAGCACCAGCCATTCGATGGGAAGTTTTCCTCCTCCTTCTCCGGGTTTGAGCGCCACCAACGCTGCCAGCAAACTGACTGTCAAGGTGACATATAAAGTTAACGCTTGTTGCCGTTGTGCGATGCGGGCGTTGACTTCCTGATTTGCAGCAATGAAACGGTAATTTGCATCTACGGTTGAATTGACCGGCATAATTACGATCTCTTGGCTAAGGTATGGTTTGTCGTAATTCTACTACAATGACTTCCCCAAATTAGCGTTAGTTAATAGCATTCCAGCCGGCAAAAGAATGACGCGAGTTTTTGCTATAGATGACCGGCAAATTAAGACGCCTGGCTTCTTTCTTTACCTTGCAGGATAAACTGTGATTCACATAGTTGACCAGAACCACAATGAGCTCGGTATTGCCCGGTATCACGTTATTTTTGTCACCGTGTTTGCGCCCGTTCCAATGCGTAATCTTATGAATGCCCTGCGCTTGCAGTTCATCCTTGATCGCCTCAATATTGTCACCCCCTACAATTAAAGCAGCCATGTTGCCCCACCTCTGCACTCAATGTTAATGTGGTGCAGATGTTAGACTGACATTCAGCAGTGAGGAACCAAGTTATTTTGCTTTGCTTATACGGATGATGGATGGATGATATAAACTACTGAGCTTTCCAAAATACATGACACTGTTGCCCAAAGCCCCCTCCCTAGCCCTCCCCCGAGGGGAGAGGGGACAAAACCTTCTCCCCTCGGGGGAGGACAGGGAGGGGGTAAAACTGTCATCAATTATGGAAACATCAATAATTCAATCACTTTGAATCCATCACCCATACGCCAGACCAATCGTCAGTAGGTGGGGTCTGTTTTAAAATTTGTGCGCGCTCTTTATAAAGCTGGCTGGGTTTGTCATTGGGATTAATTGCAAGACATTCACCGAATATCCGGATAGCGGCGTCCCACTTGCGCGCTCGATAAGCAGCGACTCCATCCTTGAAGATGCCCAGCACCTCGCCGATCCCCGGGAATGTTTCTCTGGTGTGGTAAGAAAGTATTTCATAGATCGCAACGGGCTTTGTTTTGCCTTTGACAACAACCAGATCGATCTCCCGCTGCCGGTAAGTTCCCTGTAATTTGCGCATCGTAAATTCGCTGATCAGAATTTTAGTACCGTATTGCTTGCATGCCGATTCAAGTCGGGATGCGAGATTGACGCCATCGCCAATGATGGTGAAATCCATGCGCTTATTTGAGCCGATATTGCCGGAAACCACGATATCTGTGTTCAAGCCGATCCCTATTTGGACGGGCGATTTTCCTTCTGAAATTCGTTGCTGGTTCCATTTATTCAGGGTACCTATCATAGCGATTGAGGCACGGACTGCACGGTCGGCATCATCCTCATGGGCGACAGGAATGCCAAAGGCCGCCATGATGGCATCGCCAATAAACTTGTCCAGCATGCCTTCTTCTTTCTGAATGCAATCTACCATCAGAGTAAAATATTCATTGAGCAGGCCAACCGTACCTTGTGCGCCCAGTTGCTCCGTCAGTGTGGTAAACCCCCGGATATCAGAAAACATGACCGTGGTCTCAACATTTTGACCACCCAACAATTCCGCACCGGAGGCAACAAGTCGATCAGCTATTCCGGGGTCCATGTAACGTGACATCGTCGACTTCAACCGCTTCTCGCTGCTGATATCTTCAATCACGATCATTGATCCAATACGCTTTTGATCCATATTAAGCAGAGATTGCACGGTTAAATTGACCGACAGATTTTCTTCACCGGCTTGCAGTGGCGCATCCATCACTGTTTGCTGCTCACCGGTGTCAATTACCCGTTGCAGCTTCTCAATGATCCAGATGTTTTCTCCGGTAAAAAATTCGGCAACTGAACGATGGATAATGTCACCCGGCGCAAGTTTGAGAATGCGCGAACAGGCGGCGTTGCAAGTTGCAATTTTTCCCGCCTCATCCAGAGTAATGATGCCGTTGGACATGGACTCAAGCATGGCCTCATTGTAGTTTTTCATCGCCTGCACATCCGCAAATAACTTGGCATTTTCCAGGGCGATCGATACCTGCGCTGTAAAGGCTCTTAATCGTGCCTCATCCTCATGAGTAAAGGGCCCTCCGCGCTTATTGAGCACTTGGGTCACACCTATGGTTTTGCCATGCTTGTTGACGACCGGAACGCACAAAATAGAGCGTGTAAAAAAACCCGTCTTCTTGTCAAAAGCGGGATTAAATCTCAGATCCGCATAAGCATATGGAATGTTGATGGTTTTGCCGGACATAAAAACTGCACCTGCAATGCCCACATGACAGGGCAGCCGCAACTGCAAAGATTCAAGTCCCTGGCCGACTTCAGACCACAATTCATTGGTTTTCTCATCATGCAGAAAAAGTGTTGAACGTTCAGCATTGAGCATGCGAGTCGCTTCGCCCATCACTTTCTGTAGTAACGAACCGAGCTTGATATCGGAGGTCATCTCGGACACGATATTGATAAATTCAAGTTCATGTTTTCGGATATTTTCCAGTCGCTCAATAAACTGTGCACTTTGCAGTGCCAATGAACCTTGAGCAACCATCGCATCAAATCTTGATAAATCGTTCTGGGTAAAACGCCCCTTTTTCTTGTTAAGGATTTGTGCAACACCGATAATTTCACCCTTGGCGGTTTTTATGGGCACACAAAGAATATTGCGCGTTTCAAAACCCGTTTGCTCGTCTACGCTTCGATTAAAGCGTGTGTCTGAATAAGCGTCATGGATCACCAAACCTTCGCCGGTGGTAAATACATATCCCGCCACACCACTGGTATTTAAAATGCGTATTTCACGTTGAAAATTACCCATTGCCACGCGGGAATAAAGCTCACCTGTTTCCGAATCATTTAGAAACAAAGTGCCCCGCTCTGCCCCCAGTTCATTCGTTGTCATCTCAACCAGAACATTCAGAACCGAGTCGAGAGAATCGATCGCAGACATTTTGCGTGAAATATCCAATAGCAATTCTGCCTCCCGCAACTTCTTTTTTTGTGCAAGGGCAGTGGTTGCAGGAGTAAAACTTGCATTGGCTTTTTTTGTCATGGAAACCTCTAAAGTCCTATCAGCATCGACTCATTAATTGTTTGACCGTGTCAGCTTTCACCATTTCCGCACGCATGGCAGTGATGGTTTCATGCAGTTGGTCAATCTCACTTCGCGCAACTCGCCTTTCAGCCTGAATTGCATTTTGTTTCTCTATATGAGCGAGTTCCAATTGATCGCGAAGCGCAGCCGACATCGCTTTAAGTTGTTCAATTTCATTGGCGGAAGCAGCATGAGCTGCCTGAACATGCATCTCCTTTTCAATTCGCATGGTTTCAAGTACACCACGCAAACTTGCTGCTGTTTCCCGCAGCTGATTAATTTCGGCCTGACAACTGCTTAGCGTTTTCTGAACTTCCTGCTGCCCGTCAAAGTGCGCCCTTTCCAGAGCGGCCCGTAACTCAACAACCGCTCTCTGCAGGTCTCGCACTTCGGCTAAAACATCCTCTTGTCCAGCATCTATTCTTTTAACAACCATCACAGGAAACTCCGACTCAATGGATAATATTTTTTGTCATAAATGGTTTGAATGCCCTGCTATAACTAACTGCTTTGGCGCTTGAAAAGCAAAAGCCCCAATAGAATAAACTATCAGGGCTTTTAACGACACCAAAACAATGAGATTACTTCCGTGACAACTGCCTCACCACATTCACCAAACGATCAATTTCTTCGTAGGTATTATAGAAAGCCAGTGACGGTCGAACCGTAGCCTCCAATCCGAAGCGTCGCAGAATAGGTTGAGCACAGTGATGTCCTGTACGCACCGCAATGCCTTCCTTGTTGAGAGCTTCACCCACTTCGGTTGTCTGATAGCCATCCAATACAAAAGACAACACGCTGGTCTTCTCAGGCGCCGTACCAATCAGGCGCAAGCCTGGAATACTGCTGAGGGCTTTCATGGAATACACCAGTAATTCATGCTCGTACCGGTTGATATTATCAATACCGATCTTCTGCACGTAATCAATGGCCGCTCCCAAGCCCACCGCATCGGCAATATTACCCGTGCCCGCTTCGAATTTAGCCGGTGCCGGATGGTAGCGGGTCTTCTCGAAAGTAACATCCTCAATCATGTTACCGCCACCTTGCCATGCAGGCATGTCTGCCAACACTTCCGGTTTGCCATAGAGCGCCCCGATACCGGTTGGACCGAACACTTTATGGCCTGAGAAGACGAAGAAATCACAGTCCAGATATTGCACGTCAGCACGCATATGCGATACGGATTGCGCACCATCCAGCAGCACAAATGCGCCATGGCGATGAGCCATTTCAATCATTTGCTTGGCCGGTGTTACGGTTCCCAGCGCATTGGAGACTTGAGTAAACGAAACCAGTTTGGTGCGTGAATTGAGCAGACGCTCATATTCACCCAGCAATACTTGACCATCGTCATCCACAGGAGCGACACGCAGCTTCGCTCCCGTTTCCGCACACAACATTTGCCAAGGCACGATGTTGGCGTGATGTTCCAAATGCGAAATCAGGATCTCGTCATCTTTACCGATGTTCTTGCGTCCCCAGCTTTGGGCGACCAGATTAATCGCTTCGGTCGTTCCCCGCACAAACACGATTTCACTGCTTGAACCCGCATTAATGAAGTTGGCAATTTTGTCTCGCGCACCTTCATAGGCATCGGTGGCACGAGCAGCAATTTCATGAGCCGCACGGTGAATATTGGAGTTTTCATGCTGGTAAAAGTACGACAGCCTGTCTATCACCGATTGCGGTTTCTGGGTGGTCGCCGCATTATCCAGCCATGCCAAGGGACGTCCATTCACCAATTCTTTCAAAATGGGAAAATCGCGACGCACAGACAACACATCGAAGGGTGGATGCGCAGAGGCCGGAATCTGCCCCGTAGAGGCTTGACCGACAGAAGGCGTTTGTGGAACGTTGGCTTGTGCCGGATTGCGGCTGAAACGAGCGGCTTCATCCAGAAAATACAGTGTCCCACCCGTCATTTTCGGATGTTCTTTAGCGTTGTCTTTCAACAAATCGCGCAACACATCCTCACCCGGATAACTAGCTTCCAAATTCGGAGCCATGGCAAAATCAGCACCGGGAGCCCACGAGTGATTCACCGGGATCTGTGGAGCAGGATTGGTCCTTGACTCCAGATGCAGATCAAGCGGATCTCCACCGGTCAGAGGAAAGGCCAGATCGCTGGTCCGTGGAGCGGCAGTCGATCCCAATGAAGGGGAATAGGCTGCCAATTGCCCGGGAACGCCAGCAAATAATTCATTCGCCAAGCGCTCGATCAATGCGACATCCGGCACATAGCCCTGCCCGCCTGTCAGTGCGCTCACGTCTCCACTAACAGGGATGTTGGCCGCACTCAAATCGGGGATGCTATCTGGTATGGGCAAATTACTTGTACTCATGGTACTTACCCACTTCGACGTCTTCGAGCACGGCAAGCGCGTCGTCAGTCAGCACAGCGAGTGAGCAATACAGCGAGATCAGGTAAGACGCGATGGCCTTGCGGTCAATGCCCATAAAGCGTACCGACAATCCCATGCTTTGCTCGCCCGGCAAATTGGGTTGATACAAGCCAACCACGCCTTGACGGCTTTCGCCTGTGCGCAACAGGATGATGCTGGTCTTGCCCTTAACCACGGGAATCTTGTCCGAAGGAATCAACGGGATCCCGCGCCAAGTCAGGAATGGTGAACCGGAGATAGTCACGGTAGGCGGAGGCACTCCGCGACGAGTGCATTCACGACCAAAGGCAGCTATCGCTGTGGGATGAGCCAGGAAGAAACCGGGTTCTTTCCAAACTTTGGTGATCAGTTCATCCAGATCGTCCGGAGTGGGTGCACCGGTACGTGTCTTGATACGTTGACCGACACCGACATTGCTTAACAGACCGTATTCTTTGTTGTTGATCAGCTCGCTTTCCTGACGTTCTTTGACAGTCTCAATGGTCAGACGCAATTGCTCACGAATCTGGTTGTGTGGACTGCTGTACAGATCGGACACGCGGGTATGCACATCAACTACGGTATTGACCGCGCTTAACATGTACTCACGACCCCACTCTTCGTAATCAACAAAGGTTTGGGGCAGTTCACGCTCATCACGCTGCGAACAGGCTACTGTTACGCGCGAAGCATCTTTAACTTTATTGACGCGGTAGATACCGGCTTCCAGCGGAACCCAGCTCAAAAGTTGAGGCAGCCAGCGGGGAGTAATGATTGAAAGCTGGGGGACGGTCTTGGTGGCATTCGCCAGCGTACGTGCGGCGACGTCGCTTAGTGCCAATTGATCTTTATTTTCTGTTGCCATGAGTTAAAACTCCTTATGAAAAAAAACGCTAACCATATAAGAAAAAATGCTAAGCAGATATTCCGCCAGTTGACGCCTTAGTTCAACCTGCTATAGCCACCAACACGAGAGGTTAAAGTTCGCAACGCGCAATTAAGGAAGACAACTGCATCTCCAACGCACACGCCAGCTTTGAAACTGTTATCAGGGAAGGAATAGCGCGACCGCGCTCAACTTCCCCCAAATAGGAACGATTGAGGTCGGCTCGCTCTGCCAGCTGCTCTTGTGACCATCCACGCTCCTCGCGTAATTGTCTTAAAACCAGAGAAAATTGATCCATCGCTAAACTCATGTCTGCTGAGCCCTATTATCAGGCGGCCCATGCTGGGAAGTCGCTTGAGTAATTTGGCTATTGGCCGGCACGCTATGAGTCAACCAGACATTACCGCCGATGGATGAACCCTGACCAATCGTGATACGCCCCAGAATGGTTGCACCCGCATAAACGACCACATCATTTTCCAAAATCGGGTGGCGAGGCTGCCCCTTCACCAGACTGCCATCTTCACCAACTGAAAATCGTTTGGCCCCTAGCGTGACCGCCTGATATAAACGCACTCGCTTGCCGATCACAGAAGTTTCACCGATGACCACACCCGTACCATGATCGATAAAAAAACCACTATCAATTTGTGCCCCCGGATGAATGTCGATACCGGTATCGGAATGGGCGATTTCGGCAATGACACGGGCAATCAAAGGGAGTCCGGTCGTATGCAGTTGATGGGCCAACCGATGATGAATCACGGCGACTATTCCGGGATAACAAAGCAAAACTTCATCCACACTATGGGCAGCCGGATCGCCTTCATATGCTGCGACCACGTCGGTGTCCAATAGCGTGCGGAGCCTTGGTAAAGCTGCGGCAAACTCATGCACGATCCCACGGGCTCGGGCATCAACGTCGCTATCGCTCAGATTTTGTTGTCGTGCGGTATAGCTCAACTCCAGGCGAGCCTGCGTCAGCAAGGCATTGAGCGCTGCATCCAGCGTGTGGCCAATATAGAAATCTTCACTTTCTTCACGCAGATCTGAAGGCCCCAGACGCATAGGAAAAAGGATGCCGCACAAGGCGGTGACGATGCTGCGGAGTGCTTCACGTGAGGGTAGTTCGCGACCGCCCGTTTCAGTTGGGCGGCCTTGGCTGATACGCCATTGCACTCTAGCCGCACGTAATTCACCAACTATGCGTTCGAGCGACCAATCATTTGCTTCGCCCGTCACTTCACGCAGCCCGTTCACCGCTTTGTTCATACAGCCAGGCCTGCCGCGTCAAACAGCCCTTCAAACAGAATCGAACTCAGATAGCGTTCGCCTGAATCAGGTAGTATCACCACGATAGTCTTGCCCGCGTTTTCCGGTTTCTTGGCCAGGCGTGCCGCCACAGCCACTGCTGCGCCGCAGGAAATGCCGGAGATAATCCCTTCTTCCTTCGCCAGACGTCGCGCATAAAGCACGGCATCTTCATTGCTGACTTGCTCGATATCATCAACCAGATCCAGATCCAGCACACCTGGAACAAACCCTGCGCCAATACCCTGTATTTTGTGGGGACCGGGTTGTAATGGTTGCCCTGAACGCTTCTGGGTCAGAATCGGGCTGGCTGTCGGCTCAACTGCAACTGACTGGATTTTTTTGCCGCGAGTATTTTTGAAATAACGCGACACACCGGTAATGGTTCCACCGGTACCCACTCCGGAAACAAAAATATCTACATTCCCATCGGTATCATTCCAGATTTCCGGGCCAGTAGTCGCTTCATGAATGGCCGGATTTGCCGGATTTTCAAATTGTTGAAGCAATACATATTTCGGATCAGAGGCGGCTATTTCCTTGGCTTTCGCAATCGCTCCGCCCATTCCCTTTGGGCCCTCGGTCAATACCAGCTTGGCACCAAAAGCCACCAGTAATTTACGGCGCTCAAGGCTCATGGTTTCCGGCATGGTCAATGTCAAAGGAATGCCACGTGCCGCTGCCACAAAAGCCAGAGCGATGCCGGTATTACCGCTGGTGGGTTCGACGAGTTCCTTGCCCGGGCCAAGCAGTCCACGTTTTTCTGCATCATCCACCATCGCGGCACCAATACGACATTTCACTGAATAGGCCGGATTACGCCCTTCGATTTTAGCCAGTACAGTCGCGTTCGCACCGTCAAGAATGCGGTTTAGTTTGACCAGCGGGGTGTTACCTATGGATTGTGAATTGTTTGCGAACCAGTTCGACATATTGCTCTCCTAATAATTAATGATGGTTGTATATTTATGATCAGTCCCGAAACCAGGGAAGGTCGTAGCTTTGCCAGCCGCCGGAAGTCACACCCTGACCATTGACTACCTCCCCCTCGAATCCTTCTACCACATTGAAAACATTCTTGAAACCAACCTTACTGGCAGCCTCGGCAGCAGCTACAGAACGCTTGCCGCTTCGGCACAATAACAATATCACATCCAGCTTGCCAGCCTTGCTTTCCAACTCGCGAATAAACCGCGGGTTACGCTCCATCGGATTTCCTGTCGCCCAAGCCACGTGGGGAGTCTCGGGTACATAGCCTACGTTTTGACGTTCTTCCAGTGTTCGCACATCGACTATCACTGCGACGTGACGAGAAAATAACTGCCATGCCTCTTGCGGCGTGACATCGCCAGAATAGCGTAAACCGGCTTGTTCTCCGGCTGCACGTGCAGCCGCAAGAATGGCGTGAGATTCTATTTCAGCATCAGTCGACAGGAGTGCGCCATCGTGCTGCTGGCTATGGGCAATTTCATTTGCTGTATACATTTAATTTCCTCAATAAACACCAACAAGCGCCCGCCGTGTGAACGTTCAAACACATTTAACATGAAACTCGTGAAAGCGAGACCTTGTTCCCCTCTCCCATCGGGGGAGGGCTGGGGAGGGGGAAACGGGCATCACGAGCTTCATTATTCAGGGCGGCACATTTGCTATGCCCGTAGCTAAACAATGAGGAAGTATCCTAATCTTTATGCTTGGAAACAAAAACGAAGAAAAAACGATAAGCATTGCACAATCTGGAATATATAGATTGGCACTGCAGAAATCAGTTAATTAAGAACAGACTGCAGCATGGAGAAGCAGGATAATCGCTACCATGAGAACATGTGAAAGGATTTAATTGACGAAAACCGGCTTGAAAAAGCATGAGTGTATGGGGCGCATACCAGTTAAGCAGCGCCCCGTAAAAATTACTCTTCCTTTACACGGAATTTATCGTGGCAGCTCTTGCAAGCCTTGCCAAGCTCCCCGAACTGCACTTTGATATCTGCAACATTTCCAGTCGCAGCGACACTGGCCAACTTGTTGGCTTCATCTTTAAACGCAACGGCAACCTGCCTTACATCGTCCGGCTTTTCGAAAAACTCAGATTTCAGGCGTGATTTCTTCCAACCTGTCCCCTGATCCGTACCGGGACCATAAAGCGCTCCCAAACCGGAATTCGCCACAGCAGCAATAGCATTAGCCGAAGCAATGACTTGTTCCTTGCTGTAAGTTTCGGGATGATCAGCCACTTGTCCCTTGATCTTCGCACAATTCCAGGCAACAAATGTGTAGGCGGATTGGCGGAACTTGATCTGTTGGTCTTCATCTTTTCCCGCAAATGCAGCTGCGCTCACTGCGGTACAAATTAATGCCAATGCAAATTTGGATTTAAATTTCACTTACAACTCCTTGATGGTTAAAAAGAAACAACAAACAATTTACGACTCCCAAAAATGAGTGGTCGCCATTTAAACTACTTTACAACTACCAATTCGGCTTAGCAGCTACAGAGGCAGAACTGGAAGGTGCCGGAGCTAAATACTTCGCCTCACTTTCCACACCCCACGCCACTACTCCAGAAATCGTCAGCGCGACCAAAAGCCGTCTAATTCCTATTCCAACATTCAACACCGATGAGGCATGATCAGTCGTTGGAACCGACTGTTCTGTTGGAACGGTCTGTTCTTTTGGAACCACCTTTTTACCTGTCAGCATGGGTACAACAAGGTTATGCTTTTTGACCCGGACATAAAACACAATCGCTGCGATGTGCAATATCACCAGTCCTGCCAACAGATTAAATATGAGCGCATGCAAACCACTCAACTTATCGCTTACAGATTTATCTACAAGATTAAATAATGGACCATAAAATGCAATGTCATCATTGGAAAACAATCCCGTGCCCACCAAGGTTCCCAACACACCCAATAATGCAATGACCGATAAAGCTCCCAAAGGATTGTGACCATGACCTTGCCATTGACCTTTGAAATAAGCCCCTATCCTGGCCGGTGTCGGGAAGAAATTGATGAACCTTGAATGCTTCGTCCCGACAAATCCCCAGATGATCCGAAAAACCAGCAATCCCAAAATCAGCACGCCAATTCGGCCATGCCAATCGATCAGGTTGCCGCCAATCTCTCCGGTGACCACTTCAGAAATCACAGAAAGCGCCAAAAGCCAATGAAAAATCCGCAGGGGTAAGTCCCAAACTTGAATACTGACTGACATGTTAACCTCCACTTTCGTGCAATATGATTTACTTCCGACAATCTCAGCACATCTCGTGCCACATCGCGCAGAAGCGATGCGTTAATTATAAAAATTAAATATTAACAATTAGTTATTTACAAATACAGGCATTAATTTCTGACTGAAGTTGATCATTAAAGTCCGTCAATTCAATTTAATATTGCTGAATGCACAGCACCCTTGCTGCATTACTGTTGGCAATTAAGCATCGGTATGCTGAAAATTAAACAAATGAGGCAATCTCCCCGAGAGATTGCCTCATTTTTCGAGAACTTTTAGAGCATCAAATTAGCTGCGTAGATGGTCCTCAAAGAAACGGATCGTACGTTGCCACGCCAGCTTTGCTGCTGCTTCATCATAGCGAGGCGTGGTGTCGTTGTTGAAACCATGTTGCATACCGGGATAAACAAATGCCTGGTAATTGACTCCAGCGGCCTTTAGGGCTGCCTCATATTTGGGCCAACCACCTGTGATACGATCATCTTTCTCGGCATAGTGCAATAATAGTGGCGCTTTAATTTTGGCCGCCTCTTCATCGGACGGTTGTCCACCATAGAATGGCACCGCCGCATTCAGATCGGGTAATCTTGTCGCCAGAAAATTGACAATGCCGCCACCGTAGCAGAACCCCACTACGCCGACTTTTCCGTTGCCTTCGGGGAGTTTCTTCAATATACCAAACGCAGCAATAAAGTCCTCTTTGGTTTTGGCCTGATCCAGTTTTGGGAACAATTCGCGCGCCTTGTCTTCATCTCCCGGATAACCCCCCAAGGGAAACAGCGCATCCGGCGCGAAAGCGATAAAATTGTCCAACGCCAAACGGCGAGCAATATCTTCGATATGCGGATTAAGCCCGCGATTCTCATGCACCACCAGTACCGTCGGCAATTTTCCCTTGGCTTGCGCAGGTTGCACCAAATAACCACGCAGTTTGCCGTAGCCCTGAGGTGAAGGATATTCAACATACTTTGCCGTAATACGCGGATCGTTGCCTGCAACTTGCTGTGCCTCAGCGAACCGCGGATTCAGCGCCTCAAGCAAACCCACCGCCGTGACACCCACTGCGAACTGTGAGGCTGATTGCAAAAATCCCCGACGGGTAATATCACCGTGTACAAACTTATCGAATAGTTTTAAAACTTCAGGATCAAAATCATCCGCAGTTTTACGCTTAATGCTCATAATCATTCTCCATCGTAATTCGGAGCCCGGTTTTAATAACCCGGAAACTTTTCCAGAAATTCTGCAACAGAAAAGCAGGCTTATTTCTGCTCAATGATATGCGATGTTTGAGGTTTATTTGTTTCTCCAGTTCCGGCCATTCCTTCTTTGAAACCTTTTACCGCTCCGCCCAAATCACTGCCAATACTACTTAACCTCTTGGTGCCAAAAACCATTGCAACGATCAACAATACGATCGCCCAATGCCAGATACTTAGTGAACCCATTTTTATCTCCTTATTAATTGGTCGCAAAACAATACAGCAGGCCGGCCCCGCCTGTTTTCACCAGATTTTCCTGACCGCAACCGCGGCTCGGGTGCGCCGAATTCCAGGAAATATTGCCGCCACCGGTACGATCAAAATGACCGACTTGGGCCGATCCGTCTGCTGCACTGCTGGTGTAGTTTTTGCAAGTATGATCGGCAGCATCGCTGAATGCGCGTCCATCCGGGAGCGATCCCGTCAGAATATCGTGCTGATTCGGAGTATCACCCGCCCCTTTCACCGACTCATTCTTTTCGGTCAACGCAGTAGTTCTGCTTAGATTGTTACCTAGTCTGGCAGCGTCAATGCTATCACCATGCAAATCGGCAACATCTTTGGCAACCTGGGCACCGCGTGCGTTATACCAGGGGCCTGATCCAATGCGGTCGCGTGCATTGACAGCCGGTTGTCCATTCGTTGCTTGCGTGCTGAGATAAGCGTGCCATGTTTTGTTGCCTGCCCCAACCGCGGTTGCCAATTTCTGGCAATGTGCATCGGCACCTTCAAGACCGCCCAGGTTCGCACCATTACCCGCCCCTTCACTGGTCACGAAAAAACTGATGGGTTGCTGGGGTGCTTTGGCTGCGGGTGCTGGCGGTTGCGGGGCAACTGTATCCGCCGCAAATACAAGTGATGAACTCAAAACCATGGTGCAAACAATCAACGTACATTTCTTCATATTTCTCTCTCAGTTATAATTAATTACAAAA